>JAABUN010001009.1_pt1 | contig 67126 bp, 70 predicted proteins | sample 5559311 | NCBI WGS metagenome assembly JAABUN01 (sample SAMN10711877, study PRJNA513370) | rock metagenome | isolation source: Antarctica rocks | place: Antarctica: Victoria Land, Siegfried Peak sud | reverse complement strand
CTCCTCATCGTCGCAGCCTTCGAACAGCCGCAACGATGGCGGGACCCCTGCCGCCGTTAGTGGACCCTCAACCCACCAGCGCCAGGATCACGCTCCCCACTTCAACGCGAAGAGCCGCATTACCTCCGACGTCTACGGCCACCTTCTCGACGGTGCCGGCGCAGTCGCCGCCTCGGCCATGACCGACGCCCTGTGGGGATGACAGGCGCTCAACCGGCGAGCATCCGCCGGATGCGCCGCATCGCCGCCGCACCCTCGCTGCGCTCTTCGACGCCGAGCAGCTTGCGCCGCGCCCGTTCGGTCACCGCGACGAAGTTCCTCGGCGAGTCATAGGCCCTGCCGCCCGCGTCCACGTAGGCGGCATGGCGCTGGGCGGGCGACCCGAGCGGCATGGACGCCGCCACCACCGCCCGAGCCACCTCGGCCGACACGAGCCGCGCCCGTTCGCCGCCGCTGACCTGACGCTGAGCCGCCGCGTACGCCGCTGCAACCGACGAGACGGGCGTATCGGGATGGACGGCTAGCTCAACCCGCGCGCTCCATGGGAGCAACCCCGCCGCAACCTGCACCGAGATCATCGGAGACTCGGGCACGCCCCCCGCCAGGAGGAAGGTCGCCGCCGTCTCCGGCTCCCACCCGTAGCGCCGCCCGAGCTGTGCGGCGAGGTCATAGAGCGTCGTCAGCGGCTCGGTGCGACAAGCGCGAACCTCCAAAGGCTCACCCTCGAAAGTGACCAACCGCACAACCGGCCCGACCCGTTCGGCGAGCCGCCGTGTCGTTTCCCATTCCGCCTCCCCTCGCCGGCGCGTCACCCTGACCGGCTCGGTCGGCGTCATTTCGCCGAGCCACGCCCGCAACTCCGCGGTGGAGGTGCGCAGGCCGCCCGGTAAGTGCTCGGCCCTGAACGCCCGCACGTCGTCGTCTTCGGCCGCCCGCTGAGCTAGCACGACGGCGCGCGCCCACTCGTGGTCGACGTGCGCCGTCCCGGCGTCGACCGAACCGACCGGGCGTGGCGCTCGCACCGGAACACCGGCGCTCATGGCGTCGCGGAGCTGAGCGACAAAGTGCTTCCGCTCGGCGGCCGCTTCCTCCGCGCCCTCCCGCTCGGCGATGTTCGGCACGTCACGTAACGCCCGGTCGCGGACCATCGCCCAGGCCGCCGCCCACCGGTCCTCGCTCGACGGTCGAACCGCGGCCTTGTACCACTCCTCCGAGTCGGGCTGCGCACGCTTACGAGCGCTTATCTGTCGCGTCATAGTTCCAGCGTAGCCAACCACGCCCCACGGAGGTACACGTATGGACACCATTCCCGAGAAACGAGAAACCGGCGACAAGCTTGTCAGCGCCGCCGAGCTAGCCGACCGCTGGGGAGTTTGTCGAGCGACGATCTACAACTCGTTGCCCCGCGGCTTGCCGTCGGTGCGGATCGGCCGAGCCCGTCGCTTTCGCGTGGCCGAGGCCGATCGGTGGCTCGACGCTCAGGCCGACCGCGTCCCGGCGGCATGAGTCCCCCAGACGCGAGACGACCGGGGATCGCGGCCCCGGTCGCCGAGAGAGTCGCCACCAAGCCACTCGCCTCGAGCGGGACGATACCCGCAGAGGCCCGCCAACGGTTGCACGACACCGTGGCCCGGCTGGACTCGCTGGCTGCGCTGACGGCTCGTGCCGTGCTCGGCGATGCCAACTGGCAACCGACCGAGGCACTCGCTCTCGCGGTTGTCCGCTTGGTTGACCGATGCCGCCGCGATGTCGAGTTGGCCGCCGCATGACCGCCACCTTGGAGACCGAGAGGGCGGCGGTGAATGCGCTGCTGTGGTCGGGTGCGGCGGCCGGCGTGGCGGACCGGCTCGACCCGGCCGACTTCACGGACCGGTGGTGCGCCGCGGTGGTCGAGAGCATCGTCGAGTTGCACGCCGCGGGTCGGCTCGGGTTGTCCGAGCCTGGCGGCGATCCGCTCCGTCTCCACGAGCGCCTGGTGGCACGCGGCGTACACGGCGCCCGCGACTTCTGGCGGCTCGTCATGTCCGACGTCGAGACGCCGATGAGCTGGCTTGAGATCGCCCTCGACGAACTGGCCGAACGGGCCGAGGCGCGTCGATTGACCGGGCGCCTGGTCGCCGCGCTGGCATCGCTCGAAGCGGGCCGTCCACCGGCCGCCGTGGCCGCTGACCTGTCAATGGTCGGAGCGGCGACGTGATCGCCGACGACGGGTGGGACGACCTCGACCGCGGCCCGGTCACGTGGAGCGCCGCTGATCTTCTGTCCGCCGACTTCGCCGAGCCGCGCTGGGCCGTACCCGGCTTGGTGGCCGAAGGGTTGACCCTGTTCTGCGGTCCACCCAAGGTCGGCAAGTCATGGCTGGCCCTCGGCCTGGCAGTAGCTACGGCCCTCGGCGGCCACGCCTTGGGCAAGGTCCCGGTCGAGGCCGGAGACGTGCTGTACCTGGCCTTGGAGGACACACCGCGTCGGCTGCAGAGCCGGTTGCGCATGGTCCTGGCCGACGACTCGGCGATCCCCGCCCGCCTCGACGTCCGTTTCGACTGGCCCTCCACGGCGGAAGGCATGGACGAGGTTCGCGCCTGGCTCGACTCTCACCCGGACTGTCGGACCGTGATCGTCGACGTCCTGGCCCGCACACGCGGACCGCTGATCGTCGGCCAGAGCGCCTACGCCGCCGACTACTCCGCCACCAGCGCGTGGAAGTCGATCGCCGATCGCTACGGCGTGGCCGTGCTCCTGCTGCATCACACCCGCAAGGCCGCAAGCGACGACTTCCTCGAAACGGTCAGCGGAACCAACGGACTGGCCGGAGCGGCCGACGCCATCATGGTCCTGACCCGCAGCCGCCACGCCGCTGACGCCAAGCTCGCCATCACCGGACGCGACGTCGAGGAGGCCGAGCACGCCCTGTCCTTCGATGCCCACCACGGCCGGTGGCTGCTCCTCGACGGGCCCGCCTCGGACTACGACGTGAGCGAGACACGGCGCCGGCTGCTGTCCGCTCTCCGCGAGGCCGGCACGCCCATGCGCCCCAAGGAGCTGGCCAAGGCCATCGGCTCCGACTACGAGCTCGTCAAGAAGACCGTGCAACGCATGGCCGCCGACGAGCAGATCGTCACCGACGGCGCCGGCCGGTACTCGGTCCCCCCTGTACCCCTGTCCCCCCTGTCCCTCCTGTCCCCGGACGGAGATGCAGCGGGACACCAGGGACACCAGGGACAGGGGACATGAGCAACGCCCGCTCCCCACGCCGCCGGCTCAGCACCGCACAAGCCGACGTCGCCGCCGTGCTCGGCCCGCTCGACGGCAGCGCCATCCCCGGTGGCTGCGACCACTGCGACGCCTACCAGACCACGCGCCCGGTGGCCGCCGGCGTATGGGCACTCACCGTCCGCCACGACGGCGGCTGCCCCGTCCTCGCCGCGTCACGAACCCACCGCAGCGACCAGGACCCCGCCCCATGACCGGCCACCGTCCGCCGCTGCTCGCCGCGCTCATCGGCCCGGAACTGGCCGGACACGTCGCGACCGCGCTGCTCGGTTACCGGCGTGCCCTTGCTGCGGTCGGCCGGCCTGCACCACCGGGGATGGACGTGTTGCTCACCGACCTGGCTGTTGCGGTCAGGAACGGCCAACCGCGTGACGGTTCGCTCCTACCGGGCGATGCTCAACCAGTGATGCTGACCACGACCGAGACAGCGGACGCGCTGCGCGTGTCTGCGCGGACGCTGCGCCGCCGGCTCGCGGACGGTTCGGTGGCGTCTGTGATGGTCGGCGGTCGGCGGCTGGTGCCAGCGTCCGTCGTGCTCGAACTGGTCGAGCGTGCGGCATGAGCACCGATGACCTGTCCGTCGTGCTCGGCCTCATCGGGTTGACCGTCGACGACTTGGACCCGGCCACAGCCGCTGTAGTTCGAGCCCATGTCGCCGGGTCCGACGGCCACGACACGATGAACGAGATTCTCCGCGGCCCCGGCCGCACCACCGGACCAGCCGAGCCCGACCCGACCACCGAGGCCGAGCTGGCCACGTCTCCCATGGGAGACAACACACCCACAACCGAACCGCCACCGGTGACAACCGCGGTCCCGACGGGTGCCCGGGGCGGCGTGTCGGCCAAGCCCTCGATGAACCAGATCATTCGCGGCGCCACCGGCCGATTCCCCGAGCGATTCGAATAGAGAGACAAGGACCGCGACGATGACCCCCGAGACAATGCCACCGGCCGACCAGCAACCGGCGAAGGTCGCCAAGCTGAGCGCGGAACACGTGCGGTTGAGCGCGGAACGACGGAGCGCAGACCTTGCGGTCGAGGCTGCCAGCGCCGCCGTGCTGGCGGCCCGCGACGTGGACCGGGACACCGCCGCCGCCGCCATCCGAGCAGGGAAGCCGATGCCCGGCACCCCCGCCGAAGACAAGGCCGCCAGAGCCGAGACCGGAGCACGCCGCCACCAGGACGCCACCGCGCTGGCCGTTCAGCGGGTCGAGGCCGAACTGGTCGAAGCAGTCGCCGACGCCCACGACGCCTGGGCCGCGTCAGCGGTCCGCACCGCCGCCGCCGCCACCGACGCCTACCGCCGGAGTCTCACCACCCTGGCCGCCGCCCGCCAAAATCTCGCCACCGCCCGCGGCGTCGTCGCCTGGCTAGGCGCCATCACCACCCGGCCGCAGACCCGGTACAGGGACGGGACCGGCCAGGTGCAAGGACTGCTCGGCCGCAACAGCGAACCGATGCCGTTCGACGAGGTGGCCGCCGCGCTCACCGCCGATGCCGCACCACTGACGCCGAAGGTCCTGCCACCGCCGGCGGAGCTTCGTGACCCGGCCCACGTCCGCGTGCCGCGGCAGGTCGCGTCGCACTGAACTATGTCGCCGGTCGCTAGCAGCGTCGACCTCCTCGCGCGCCGACCGACGCGAGCTCGGCCCGCGTGCCGGCGGGTCGGGCTCCAAACTTTCCGACCCCCCTCTGCCCTGTCGCCCTCGACCGTTAGGCCCAGAACGCGCACGCCGTCTCAGAATGAAGACCCCCCCTCCCCCCCACTCCTGGACCGGGTAGGCCAGGGAGCCGGATGATGCGCATTGCCCGTGAAAGGAAAAACCGATGGCTGAGAAGTCTCGTCAGAAGGCTCCCAGCGGCCTCGCAGCAGCCGGCAGACGCCTCTGGGGCGCAGTGTGCGCTGACTACACGCTCGAGGTCGCAGAGCTGGCCGTGCTCGCCCTGGCCTGCCGTCAGGCCGATGACGTCGCGGCCCTCGAAGTCGCGGTGAAGGCCGACGGGATGATGGTCGCCGGTGCGGCGGGTCAGCGTCGGTTGAACGCAGCGGTGGGCGAGCTGCGCCAGAGCCGAGCCACGCTCGCCAGGTTGCTCGGCCAGTTGGCGTTGCCTCGCGAGGACGAGCGGCCGATGACCGCGGCGCAGGAACGCGCGTCGCGCGCAGCCCGCGCCCGGTGGGAACGCACACCGCCTACGACGGACCGACAGTGGAAGGGAAGCCGGGATGGCGCGGCGTAGGTCATCGGAGGCACCGGCCCCCGTCGCTGACCGGTTCGACCGTCTGGCTGAGGTGCTGCGCCTCATCGGTGGCCGGTGGCTCGTTCACTCCGACGAACCGCAACTGGCGAAGTGGTTCACGGCTCGCGCCGGCCAGCTCATCGGGGAGCGTTTGCACGACGCGGAGATGCGGGCGCTTCGCCATCCGGTGCGCGACTGGTCGCCCGGGCTGGTCGCCGCGGTCGACCGTGCGGCCGCGGCCGGGAACCCCGACGACTGGTCTCTGTTCCCGGCCGAGCTGGGCCCGGAGGCGCCCGGACGGCCGGCGCGTGCCTACCTGATCGATGTCAGCAAGTGGCCGTGGCCGTCTCAGCGATAGGACGTCCGGCTCGACCCGTACGGCCTGGTGGTCCCCCTTCCACCGACTTCGAGGTGGGTGCCATACGCCGAGGCTACGAGCTTGGGCTTGGCCCTCCGATCCTTGTGGTCGATCGTGAGCGTGCCGACATGCCAGCGTCGGCCGCGCGTTCTGGCGCGTGTCGGTTCCTGTCCTGTATCTTCTGCGACTCGGGGGGAGCGTGAATGCGCGACATTAGTTGGCGGCATGCGGGCGGTTTGCGCTTGGTGCGAGTCGCCATAGCGGGCGTGCTGACGCTGCCGTTGTTGGGCGGCTGTGGCGACAGCAAGGGTGCGTTTGAGTCCGGTAGCTCCAAGACGACTGCGTCCTCATCAACGACGAGTTCGGAACCGTCCTCATCAACGACGAGTTCGGAACCGAGTACCGAGCCGTCGGTGGCGACCGAACCTTCGACGACGGAGGCGCCGACCACGACGACCGAACCGAAACCGGAGCGCCAAGAGCTTCAGGTAATTGAGTCGGGCTTCTCAACGTTCCACGCGCAGTACCAGGACACGCCGGTCACTTCGTTCGGGGCAATCCTGAAGAACCCGAACGCTGAGCGTTACGTAGCGACTTACGTCTCGGCCCACGTCTCGTTCCTGGATGGCACCGGAAAGGTGTTGGGTACGGCCGAGCAGACCTTCCCTGCGATCCTGCCCGGTCAATCCGTTGCGTTTGGCGACGAGCAGACCGACTTGCCCGCTGGTACCGCGAAGCTGGATGTGCAGGCGCTACCTCAGAACTGGGAGGAGACTGACAAGGGAACGGGCAGTTTCGCGATTAGCGGCATCTCAACCAGAACCGAAGAGTTCGGCGGACAAAAGACGACTGCGACGTTGAAGTCGACGTTTGTGAAGGACCAGAAGTCTGTGCTGGTTGCTGCTATCTATCGCGACGCGGGGCGCAAGATCATCGGGGGTGCGTACTCGTATCAAGACTTCGTGCCTCACGGTGGTCAAATCGGCATAGAGCTCACGTCCATCTCGGAAGTTCCGGGGGTTGCTGCGACCGAGGTGTATGCCGCCGTGAGCCTCGACTAAAGACGGCGGAGGCCTACCAGTCGATCAGCTCGATGGCTTCCTGGATTCGCTCCCAAAGTGCAGGCCAGAGTTCTTGCAATCGTTCGGCGCGTCCTTGCTGATCGAGGCGGAGTTGGTCGGCGGAGGGCGCCTACCGGGTTCGCTGCTCGATGGGATGGCGGCGCTCTCGCCGCCATCCGCGACGTCCTCGTGCTCGACCGGCAGGACCGACTTGCCCAGCGCTCCGCACCCTCTGGCCCGGAGGCTGGCCGAACGGGTCGAATCAGCGGCCGAGCTGGTCGACTTCGGCTGAACCGAACCCCAGATACCCCCTGGGGTACCCTCCGCGGCGGTGGAGTGGTGGACGAGCTGCGACCCGGCCGAGGTCTACGACGCGCTCGCTGTCCTCTCGGCGAAGCGGCCCGCATGGCAGGCCGACGGCGCCTGCCTCGAGCACCCGGAGCTGACCTGGTTCCCGGGGCGCGGTGAGGACAGCGAACCGGCCAAAGTCGTCTGTCGTGGCTGCCTCGTCCGCGCCGAATGTCTCGCCTACGCGCTCGCTGACCGGGACCTGCTCGGAGTGTGGGGCGCCACCAGCGACGCGCAGCGGAAGGCCATGCGGAAGGCCGCACGCGCCGCCTGAGGCGGAACACGCAACGGCCCCCGACCCGAAGGCCGAGGGCCGCGACGCCAACCACGCAGTTAGCTACGAGGCGCCGTCATACTCCCCGATCCCGCCGTGGGACTCGATGCCCGCCTACCCGCCAGATCAAGACTGATTATGGAAACACACCATCAAAGGCCCTCGTCACGCTCCGAGGCCAGCCAAGCCTCGTCTCGCATCTTCAAAACGACGACGCCGAGCCAGGCCAGTCCGATGAGAAAGACGACTCTAGAGAGGATCTCGAGACCGACGAGGTTGAGCATTAGGGACGCGAGGACCGAGGCGGGCACGGCCCTAGGTACGAGGCGTGTGCGGAAAAGCCCGACCGACAAGGTCACCCAGCCCAGGGAAAGGCCAACGAGCATGACCAGGAAGACGACCTTGACGCCGATCCCAGCTTCCAGCCGCTGCAGCAACGCGACCATCTGCTCCCGGTCGGCTGCCGGATGGATCATCTGGTGTTGCACGAGCTGGACACCCTCGACGACAGCGAGACAGAGGATCCCGACGATCACGAGGGCCGCCCCGGTGAAGGCCAGGGTGGGCCTCCGCCGCTTGACCAGATGCGCGACGCCAAGCACCGCCGGGATCAAGAGGGCGTGCGACAGCAGGCCGAGGAGGATGAACGCCAGGAAGCTATCCGGATCGGCGGCGATGCGGGGAAGCGAACCCGCGAGGGTTCGGCTCTCCTGGTGTGACGGTCCCAGAGCGGATGAGGCGAGCCAAACCAGTGGCGCCAAGATCATCGACACGCCTGAGCCGTATCGGCACAGGGTGGTCTCGCCTCCTCGCATCAGTAACCGTCCTGGCATCACGCGGCCCCTTCGGTCAGATCATCGAGCCGGCCCCGCATCTCAGCGGGCCAGAGCACGCCTGGCCAGCACCTACAAGGAGGCGTGGACATGACCGAAGCTACTTCGGGCGTTCCCACGGCCAGCGAGTACCCCAAGGCGTCAGGCTCACGCTGCGCCCGGGCCACTGTTCAGTTGTCAGCCGGCAGCGTACGTCGACGCCCGCGCCACGTCCTGCGGTCGAGCTGGGCATGCGGCTCGAGGAGCTGGAACGGCCCGCAGCCGAAGCCGTAGCAACCCGGTAGCAACCTTGGAGCGGTTCGCACCGGCTTTGATTCTCCGGTACCCCCTCTGACCTGCCCTTTCCCGGTCGGGCTGAGAGGATTTGAACCTCCGACCTCTTGACCCCCAGTCAAGCGCGCTAACCAAACTGCGCCACAGCCCGTGCGGCGTCACCTTAGTGCCGGCGAGTGGGCGGCCCGCGGCGGTTCGGCTCAGCTGAGGAGCCATTGGATCAGCTGGATCAGTCGCCAACCGAGGTAGACGACCAGCGCGATCACCAACAGCCAGAAGTGCCACGGGACCTTGTTCTCGACGAGTTCGGCCGGATCGCCGATCTGTGCGCCGCACTTGACGCAGGTGCCGTCGGGCGCCAACGAGTTCGGGTTGTAGAAGCGGCTACAGGTGTCGCACCACGGCACCTCTGAAGGCTCCCCCGTCGACGGTCGTGCTGCAAAGCGAACGGGACTCCAACGAGGAGTCATCCAGCGGTTCGGCGCGCATTCGATTCGGGGAAGACGAGCACCTCGGCGCCGATCGGCACGAAGCCGGCCGCCAGGAACGCCCGAAGCGATGCTGCGTTGCCGGGGGCGACTTCGGCGTACAAGGTCTCATCGCGAGGAATGACCCCGAGAGCAGAACGGAGCAGCGCGTGAGCGCAGCCACGACCGCGTGCGGTGGGCGTGACCTCGACGCTCACCTCATAGCGGTCAACGACCCCACGCCCGATGGCGATGAAGGCGTCGGGGTCACCGAACACTCGCACCTCGCTGCGCAACGAGCGGGCGTGGCGCACCCTGGGGTGATCGTCCAGGCTGGCTTTCTCCTCAGGGCCATGTCCGCCCGTGCCCCGCGCCGCCAAGACCGCGTCGTGGCTGCCGATCCGGCCACCAGGTCCCGCCATCCACCTCAGGAAGTCGGCGTCGACGGCACCGCCGAACCCGGTGGCTCCCTTGTCGAGCAACGCGTCCTGCGAAAGGTCCGATGCGATCATCGAGTGCCCGGTGAAAGCCATGACGATCTCCCGCCCTGGTGCAAGCGGTGGCAGCGCGGTTACTCCACCGTCCGCAGGCGGAAACCGGCCGAGCACTGCTTCTTCGAGCCAGGCGCGCAACGGATGGATCCGTTGATCGGGCTTCGGCGCGCCGGTGCGGTCGGCGTCGCTCACCGGGCCGCCGACGCCCTGCGGCTCCGCGGGCCGGCGTAGGCCACGCCGCTCGGCAGGCGTCGTCCGACCAGTCGCTCGACCAGCGTCGCAGCGTTCAGCAACAGATCGAGGTCGACACCGGTGTGCACGTCGCAGTCGTCGAGCACCGCTACGAGCTCCTCGGTGGCCAGGTTGCCGCCTGCTCCGTGGGCGAACGGCGACCCGCCGAGCCCGCCGATCGACGTGTCGAACCGGGTCACGCCCTGCTGCAGCGCGGTAAAGGCGTTCAGCAGCGCTGTGCCGCGAGTCTGGTGGAGGTGCAGGCCTACGTCCGCGCCGACGTGGTCGATCGCCTCCCCCACCCGCCTGGGTGTGGCCATGCCGGTGGTGTCGGCCAGCGTGCAACGTGCACAGCCTGCTCCCGATAGACGGTGGACGAGCTCGGCCAACAACGCAGGATCGAGATCTCCTTCATACGGCGAGCCGAACGCGCAGCTGATCACCGCGTCGACCGCTATCCCGCTCGAGCAGGCCAGCCCCACGATGTCGGCGACCACCTTCTGGGATTCGCCGACCGACATTTGCACGTTGCGCCGGTTGTAGGTCTCCGACGCAGAGATCGTGACGGTCAGCTCATCGACGTCCGATTCGAGGGCCAGCTCGGCCCCGCGAACGTTCGGCACCAACGCCGCATAGGTGACGTCTGCACGTCTGCGGATGCCGGCCACCACATCGGCCGCTCCCGCCATAGCAGGAACGGCCTTCGGCGAGACGAACGCAGCGACCTCGATCTCGGTCAGCCCGCTGTCAGTCAGCGCGTCGACCAGTGCGATGCGGTCCTCGACGGCTACAGGTGCCTCCGGTTGCAACCCGTCCCGTGGTCCGACCTCGCGCATTGTGACCACCGCGGGAAGACCGAGGGACGACGCCGGAGCATCGTCGGTTCCTTCTTGACGCAATGGCAGGCTCATGTCGCAGTGATTGCGTCGAGTTTCCGCCCGCGCTGGTTCTCGACGCAATAGCAGGCCCATGGCGCAGCCATTGCGTCGAGTTTCCACGCGAGGAGGGGGCGGGCAAGGGTCATACCGGCGGGACTCCATGGCGGCGATCCGAGAAGTGGCGGTCCTTGCCGTCGGCCAGAGCGAAGCGGCGCACCAGCTCGGCCCGGAGGTGCTCCGGCTCGACCACCGCATCCAGGACCAGCTCTGAGGCCAAGCGCAGCACGTCCACATCGGCCTCATAGACCCGCCGCTTGTCCGCCACGAACGCGTCGCGTTCGGCGGAATCCTCGATGACTGCGATCTTGTTGGCGTACACCGCGTTCACGGCCGCCTCGGGGCCCATCACCGCGATCTTGGCCGTCGGCAGGGCGATGGTGGCCTCGGGCTCGAAAGCCGGCCCGGCCATGGCGTAGAGCCCGGCGCCGTAAGCCTTGCGAACCACCACACAGATCTTCGCAACGGTCGCTTCAGAGATGGCGGTGACCATCTTGGCGCCGTGGCGGATGATGCCCTGGGCCTCGACCTCCGTGCCGATCATGAACCCCGGCACGTCGGACAGGAACAGCAACGGGATGTTGAACGCGTCGCAGCACCAGACGAACCGCGCCGCCTTGTCCGCCGAATCGACGAACAACACCCCGCCCTTGACCGACGGATTGTTGGCCACCACGCCCGTGGGTCGCCCGTCGAGCAGACCGAGGCCGCAGATGAGCTCGGGAGCGAACAGGGGCTTGATCTCGAAGAACGATTCGGCGTCGACCAGTGCGTCGATCACATCATGCATGTCATAGGACCGACGTTCGTCGTCAGGCACCATGTCCGTCGTGAGGGGCCGGGCCGGCTCGGACGGCTCGAAGCGAGGTGGCTCATCGCGCCATGTCGCCGGGAAGTACGTGAACCACGCCCTGGCCTGCTCGATGGCGTCGGCGTCGTCGCCGGCCAGGTTGTCCCCGCAGCCCGACACGGTGGCGTGCATGCGGGCGCCGCCCATGGCTTCCAGCGTCGTCCGCTCGCCGATCACCATCTCGGCCATACGGGGCGAACCGAGGTACATCGACGCGTTGCCCTCGACCATGATCACGATGTCACAGAAGCTAGGGATGTACGCCCCGCCGGCCGCTGAAGGGCCGAACAGACAGCAGATCTGCGGCACCCGGCCCGACAGGCGCACCTGGTTGTAGAAGATCCGGCCGGCTCCTCTGCGGCCGGGGAACAGCTCGACCTGGTCGGTGATGCGGGCCCCCGCAGAGTCCACCAGCCAGAACACCGGCAGCTCGTGGCGCAGTGCGTACTCGGTGAGCCGCACGATCTTCTCGACCGTGCGCGCGCCCCACGACCCCGCTTTCACCGTCGGGTCGTTGGCCATCACGCACACCGACCGCCCGTCCACGCGGCCGACCCCGGTGACCACCCCATCGGCGGGAAGATCCGTCGCAGCCGCGTTGGCCAACAGGGCGTCCTCCACGAACGATCCCGGATCGAGCAGCAGGTCCAGACGGTCGCGCACGAACAGCTTGTTCTGGGCGGCCAGCTTGTCGGCGCCCTTGGCCAGGTTCCCGGCTCGGGCCCGCTCGGTGGCCGCCGCCAGTCGATCAGCGCTGGTCGGCTCGTCCGGCTCGACGGTCATGCCCGACGCAGGGCGAGGATGGCGATGTCGTCGGTGATCGGTGAGCTTGCGAAGTGTCTGGCTGCTTCGAGCAACGCCTTGGCCAGCACACCAGGGTCCGCTCCGGGATCGCGCCGGATGGTGTTGGCGATGCGCTCCTCACCGAACAGCTGATCACCGTCGCGGGCCTCGGACAGGCCGTCGGTGTACATGAGGACCAGGTCGCCTGAGTCGAGCGGGATCTCGCGGCTGATGAACTGGCCGGCGGGGTCGAGCATGAGCAGCGGACCAGTGGACCGCAGCGGCCGGACGTCGCGTTCGTGCCACAGCCACACCGGCGGGTGGCCGGCCGATGCGTAGCGCAGCGTGCCCGCTTCGGTGTCGAAGACCAGCACGCACAGCGAGATGAACTCCTCACCCCGGTCAGTGGCTGACATCTGCGCGTTCAGCTCCTCCATGGCCTGAGCCGGGTCGCGGAACTGGCGCAGGAACACCCGCAGCAGGTACTTAGCCTGGAACGCGGTGATCGAGGCATCGATCCCGTGGCCGGTGACGTCGCCGATCACCGCCGCCACGCGGTGCGGCGCGACCCGGAAGACGTCGTAGAAGTCACCGGCCATCACACCGGTGCCCGCCTGGTACACCCGGCCGACCTCGAACCCGGTGATGTCCGGCAGCTCCTCAGGCGCCAACCGCTCGGCCCAGCGCCTGGGGGCCAGCTCCTCCTGGCTCAGCACCTCTTCAGCCCGCCGTTCGAGGGCGAAGCGACTCTCGGCCAGCCGTGCCTCCCGCACGAAGTCCTTGCCGAAGACGACCGAGACGGCGACGGGTATCAGCACGAACGCGAACAGGGCGGCTGCCTCCCGGCGGTCGATCGCCGCGGTGGCCGCGGCGGCGATGGCCAGGACGGCATACAGGACCGCGCTGTGAACCTCTTTGCGAAACGCCGAACGGGCGATGACGGTGGCGTCGGAGCCTGAGCCGAACTCTCGTTCCACGCGCGCCGAGACCCGGTGGAGGCTGCGGGCCGAGCGGCCCCACACGACCGACGCGACGAAGCAGGCGACCGCCACTGCGGCCAGGATCGGCTTGTCCATGTCGAGGGCGGAGCCTACTTCCGAGGCATGTATCGGTGACCTGACAGGGTCGGTGGCCGTTCAACCATCAGTTGGATCGCTGCCTGACCCGGAGCTTGATCGGGGTGGCGCCCAGGTCGAAGGCTTCCTGCAGTCGACGCTCCACGTAGCGCAGGTAGGGCGCAGGAAGCGGTTTGTTGGCGAACAGAGTGAACGTGGGCGGGTCGATCGCGCCCTGGGTGGCGTACAAGATCCGCCCGCCGTGTGGCGCGGGCTGCGCTGACTGGGCGGCGGCGATCACGTCGTTCACCCGCCGGGTAGGAACCCGACGGTGGTACGCGTCGATGGCGTCGGCCAGAGCCGGTAGGAGGCGCTGGACACCTCGCCCGCTGAGCGCGCTGATCTTGAGCACCACGCTGTCGCCGAGGAAGGCCAGCCGTTGTCCGACCTGATAATCGACGTCGGCCTTGGCCTCGGTGTCGAGCAGCTCCCACTTGTTGAGCAGGACGACGACCGGGCAGCCGGCGACGTCGATCCGCTCGGCCAGGCGCTGGTCCTGGTGGGTGACACCCTCGGTGGCGTCGATCACCAGCAGGGCGACGTCGGATGCATCCACCGCGCGAAGTGCTCGTACGAACGAGTAGTACTCGGTGCCGTCGTCGATACGGGACTTGCGACGCATGCCCGCCGTGTCCACGAACCGGATCGGCCCCTCCTCGGTCTCCACCACCGTGTCGATCGAGTCACGGGTGGTGCCCGGCAGATCGTGCACGACCGAACGGTCCTCACCGATCAGCCGGTTGAACAGCGTCGACTTGCCCACATTGGGACGACCCACGAGGGCTACGGCGAACACCTTGGGGTCGGTGGCGCCGGTGGCTTCATCGGCTCCGCCCTCGGTCACCGCGTCCTGGCCCGGCGCGGGGTCCACGTCGGGAAGCGCGGCCACCAGCGCGTCGAGGAGATCGCCGGTGCCGGCACCGTGCAGCGCGCTGACCGGCCACGGGTTGCCGAGCCCCAAGGCCAGGAAGTCCCAGATGAGCGCTTCACGAACCGGGTCGTCGACCTTGTTGGCCACCACGAACACCGGCCGGTGGTGCCCTCGCAGCAGGCCGGCCACCCGGTCGTCCTCCTCGGTGATGCCGGTCGTCGTGTCGACCACGAAGATCACCGCGTCGGCTTCGGCGATGGCCTTCTCGCTCTGCCGGCTGACCTTCTCGTCGAGCGACGATCCTCCCGGGATCCAACCGCCGGTGTCCACCAGCTGGAAGTGGTTGCCCTGCCACTCGGCGTCGACGATCTTGCGGTCCCGGGTGACTCCCGGCTGCTCCTCCACGATCGCTTCGCGGCGGCCGACGACCCGGTTCAGCAGCGTCGACTTGCCGACGTTCGGTCGCCCCACGATGGCCACCGTGGGCCTCGTCGTCACGGCCATGTCAGTGGGCCAGCGCCTTGCGGAGGGCGATGCCGTCAGTGGGGAGCACCTCGACCGGGCGGGGCAGGTCGGCCAGCGTCGTTCCGTCGAGGAACCGACCACCGGACAGGCAGACATCGGGCAGGAGGTACCGGTGGCCCTCAGGCTCGCCGGCCAGGACCCGGGCCAGGTCCTCACCGACGAGGAGACCGGTGACCGCGGTGGTGCCGCCGAAGAAGCGGTTCTCCACCGCGATGATCCGCACATCAGGGCGCCCGAGGGATGCCACCAGCGGGCCGAGCACCTGAGCGCCGTACTCGCCGGTGAGCACTCCGACCGGCGCAGCATCGGAGTGGGTTGCAACCGGGTTGCCGGGGCGACCAGATCCCAACCGGGTTCCTGTGGGGCCGGGGCGCCGGGTGCCGACGGTGGAGATGGCCACCCGGACGGCGCGGTAGCCGTCGGCCGGTGCGTCGTATTGCCCGGCGGCTTCGTAGCGGCTGCCCTCCGGGGCGCCGTCGGCCCAGGCGAAGAAGCCCGGCCGCACGCCGGCGGACTCGGAGGTGCGGCCGGTGAACTCGAGCTCGAACGTCCGGGCCATGCCTATGCCGTCCTCGTGCATGGCGAAGCCCTCATACGCCGCAGGCTCGGGAAATGGCCGACCGGCCAACAGGTAGTACTCGTCGGCGGCGAAGGCCAACCGACGCCCGAGCACCCGCTGGTACAGGTCCTGCCAGTCCTCGACTGCGTCGATGACCGCGCCGGCCTCTGACGCGGTGTGCGGGCGCATGGTCGGCTCCGGGTTGAACCGGCTGACCCCGAGCGGCACGACGCAGAGGCTGGCCAGCTCCGGGTAACGATCGAGCACGCCGGCCAGCGTGTCGTCGAGCACGTCGGCGTCGTTGCGGCCCGGGCACACGACGACCTGGCCGTGGACCTCGATCCCGTGGTCGAGCAGAGCGCGCAGCCAGCGCAGGCTCGTGGCGCCCCGCCGGTTGCGCAGCATCGCGGCCCGGACGTCGGGGTCGGTGGCGTGGATGCTGACGTTCAACGGCGACAGGCCCTCGGCGATGACCCTTTCGAGGTCCGCCTCGGTGAAGCGGGTCAACGTCGTGAAGTTGCCATACAGGAAGCTCAGCCGATGATCGTCGTCCTTCAGGTACAGGCTCGGTCGGAGTCCCGGTGGAAGCTGGTAGATGAAGCAGAACTCACAGTGGTTGTCACACGTGCGTAGCTGGTCGAACAACGCCGAATGGACGTCGATGCCGAGCGGCTCTCCCGCCCGCTTCTCCACCTCCAGGGTCAACTCGAGGCCGCCCCGCACCACGTCCAGCACCGGGTCGGCTTCGTCGGTGAGCCATTTCCAGCGAATGATGTCCCGCGGCGTCTCGCCGTCGATGGCTGTCACCTCGTCGCCCACCGCGATGCCGGCACGGTCCGCCGGCGATCGGGGCGCGACAACAACGACGCGAGGCACAGACATGGTCCCAGGCTACCGGGGCGGTTCCTGCGCCCCGAAGGCGGTTCGACCGTCGGCCGTGGCAGCCGCCCTCCTACGCTCCCCGCCGTGGATCGCTACCAGTACCTGTTGCTCATGGGGGCCTGCTTTGCGTTGACGTTGCCCCTCGAGTTCGTGTTCCGCGCTCGCGTGTACCGCCGCCCGCTTCGCTTGCTCCGGGCCCTCGGCCCCCCGGTGGTGACGTTTTGCCTGTGGGACATGGTGGCCATCGCCCGCCACCACTGGAGCTTCGATGCGCGGTACGTGACCGGCTGGCAGGTACCCGTGCACCTACCGATCGAGGAGATCGTGTTCTTCGTGGTGATCCCGACCTGCGCCCTCCTCACGTTCGAGGCTTCCCGCCGGGTGCTGGGCCGCTGATGCCCGAGTACTCGATCGCTGCGGTGCTGGCCGTCGTGGCCGTCGTGCTCTACGAGATCCTGCGCATCCGCAGCGGCCTGTTCCGCAGCCCGTCGTACTGGGCGACCATGGCCATCTCCTTGTTCTTCATGGTGTTGGTGAACGGGTGGCTCACCAAGTTGTCGGCACCGATCGTGCGCTACAACCCGCACCGCAGGAGTCCCTGGCGGTTCCCGTTCGACATCCCGGTCGAGGACTTCCTGTACGCGTACGCGCTGCTCACCTGGGTGCTGGTGCGCTGGAAGGGCCAGGACGGCCGCGACCCAGATGCCGACCGGCAGGCCGACGGCCTCCCGTGGCGGAGGTCGAGCCGGCGCCTCACCGCCAGCAACACGGACCGGTAGCCTTGGCCGGTGATGCCTGCGTGGTCGACCTGGTCGGTGGCGACTGCGTCGTTCGTGCTGATGGAGCCGTTCACCTACCTGGCCCACCGGTTCGTGATGCACGGGTTCGGGATGGGTTGGCATCAGAGCCACCATGCCCGGCGGGTCGGCCGCTTCGAGCGCAACGACCTGTACCCGGTGACGTTCGCCGGGTTGTCGATGGTCGCCGTAGCCGCCGGGTTCAACGTGCCTCGCTGGGGGCCCGTGGTGACCGTCGTGGCCGGCGTGGGCGCCTACGGCGCGGCGTACCTGTTCGTCCATGACGTGTACATCCACCGGCGACTCCCCCGCTTCCGAGTGCGGGGCCGCGTGCTCGACCGCCTGGCCGAGGCCCACGAGCTGCACCATCGCTTCGGCGGCGAGCCCTACGGCATGCTGTTCCCGGTGGTGCCGGCATCGGTGCGGGCCCGGGCCGGCCGCCCAGCAAGGGCCTCGCCCAGCGGGTCGATGCCGTCCCACGTGCCGGCCGATCGGTAGGGCCGGAACCGGGCGAACAGCTCCTCCGCGTACCAGCGTTCCTCCCGGGTGCGGCGGACGATCTCGTGGTGCTCCGCGGTGCGGTAGGCGAAGGCGCTGATCGCATCAGCGGTGGCCCACAAGCTGAACGTCGCTTGGCGACCGACCGGGCGTTCACCCACCCCGATGGAGGCCAGCAGCCCGGGCGCCCCGACCAGCAGACGCTCGGTGGCGGCTGCCGCTCGGTAGAAGCGTGGCCAGTGTCGGGCCCGCACCGTGGCCCGGGTGAGCACCGCCAACGGAGCGACGTCGATGGTCGGCCCGTGCCGGTCGCCGACCGGCTTCACCTGTCCCCATGAGCCGTGTGACGCCAAGGGTTCGAGGCGCACCGTCCATGTCTCGACCGCGTGACGGCGCCAATGGTCGGCGACCGACGATCTGACCAGGAACTGGTCCAGCGCGTCGTCGTCGTCCCAGACCGCGAACAGTGCCCACCGGGTGAGGTCGGCCGACAGCGACATCGACCGCCCTCGCGCCGTGCCGAGCAGGCGGGCGAACCGCAACCCCGCTGTGGCGCGCAGCGCTGACCGTTGGGTGAGGAATCGGACCAGCTCGAGCGGGATCCGCCGCCGCCGGTACCGGACGAGGTGGAACGAGGCCACCACGCGGCCGCTCGACCCCGTCACATCGCGGCCGTCCGAGCCGGTCCCGGCTGTGAGCTGTGACGTCATCAGATGAGCACAGCGGTCACCGTGCACCCTGCTCGATGAGGTCGGCGACTATACGGGCGCTCAGCGCCACCAGCGGCAGCCCCCCTCCGGGGTGGCTCGACCCGCCGACCAGGTAGAGACCGCCCAATGGCCCCCGGTTGCCGGGCCGCAGGAAGGCCGCGGCGCGTCCGTTGGAAGACGTGCCGTAGATCGCTCCCCCGACGGTGCGGTAGCGGCGCTCGATGTCGGCCGGGGTGATCGTCTCGACGAATCTGAGCCGGCCTGACAGGTCCCACCCACGTCGGGCCATCACCTCCAGCAGGTGATCCCGGTAGCGCGGACCTTCGACGGCCCAGTTGGTCGGGCCACCACTCGGTGCGTTGACCAGGACGAACCAGTTCTCACAGCCCACCGGCGCCTGCTCGGAGTCAGTGAGCGATGAGCAGGAGACATAGATCGCCGGTTCGGCCACCGGCCGCCGCTCGTCGAGGAGCGCCTGGAACTCGTCTCGGTAGTCAAGGGGGAACGACACGTTGTGGTGGGCCAAGCCTTCTGTCCGGCCCTCCACCGCGGCCAACAGGACGAAGCCCGACGACGACCGGCCGGCACGCGCGAGGTGGCGGAGGCGGCGCGAGTCGGGCAGCAGGTCTTGGTAGAGGTGGTGGGCGTCGACGTCGGCCACGACGATGTCGGCGGCCACCGCCTCCTCGCCGTCGGCCAGCCGAACCCCGCTGACCCGGCCGGCGCGTCGGTTGATCGAGATGACGTCGCTCCCCGTCCTCAGCTCGACGCCGATCCTGGCGGCCGCGTCCGCCAGCGCTGACGCCAGTCGCCCGATGCCGCCGCGGATGTACCAGGCGCCGAACTCCTGCTCGATGGCGGGGATGCAGGCCAGCGTGGCCGGCGCCCGGTACGGCGACGAGCCCGAGTAGGTGGCGTAGCGATCGACGTACTGCACGAGGCGTTGGTCGACGAAGCTGCGCTGCGCGTGGCGGTGCAGCGTGCGGAGCCCGTCGATGCCCACCAGATCGGCCGGCGAACGCAGCCGACGAGCCATGTCCAGCGGGGAATCCATGGCGCCGGCGAAGAACGTCCGCTCGGCGATCGTCCAGGTTCGCAACCCCCGGTCGTGGAACGAACGCCAGGCCCGGCCCGAACCGGGTGACCAGGCGTTGACCGCGGACTCGGTGTCTTCGGGACCGGCTCGGGTGTCGAGCGTCGAACCGTCGGGGAAGCGGTACCGGCACATCGGGTCCAGCCGGACCAGATCAACTGCGTCGAGCATGGACGAGCCGGCCAGCGCGAACAGCTCCTGGAACACCGCCGGCAGGGTGAGCAGCGACGGCCCGGTCTCGAAGGCGAAGCCCTCGCGCTCGCGCATGGCCAGCTTCCCGCCGGGGACCTCGTTGCGTTCGAACACCGTCACGTGGTGACCGGCCGCTCCCAGCCGGATGGCCGCGGCCAGGCCGCCCACGCCGGCGCCGACCACCACGACCTCAGCCACCGCACACCTCAGCCACCGCACACCTCAGCCACCGCACACCTCAGCCACCGCACACCTCACGCGCCCCCGAGTCGTCCGGGGTTGGCCGCCGCGGCGCGCCTGGTCCAGCGTCCAGCAAGGAGTCGTCGGCTGACCAAGGCAGTCGGCACGCCCATGGCCAGCCCGCCGACCAAGCCGATCACCGGGTCACCGAAGAACACCACGAAGCCGATGGTCTCCATCACCGCCCACCAGGTGTACACGGCGACGAGGAACAGCCCCGCTTCGGTGGACGGACCGGGCGGTGCGATCAGATCAACCACCGCCAGGATCCCGAATGACACGACCAGCCAGCCGGCGAAGTTTGACAGCGGCACGCTCCGCCAGATCCCCTGCCCGCTCCAGCGCCAATAGCCCTCGCGGACCATCTGTGGGTCGAGGAACAGGTCCCACGCGGTGAGAGCGCACGCCGCCACCACGATCCGCGCCAGCCGGCCCACCACCAGCCGACTCGCCACCTCGCGGGCCGGCAGACCGAGGGCGAACCAGGCCAGCGGCACGATGACCGGCACGTGCCAGATCTCGGGCTGGAGCACGCCGGTGTAGCGGTATCGGCCGAACGGCCACCCTGTTCCCACGCCGACCCGCTCCACCACCAGCGTGGCCGCGGCGATCCAGACCAGGGCCAACACCGCCCTGCTCAGCCCCCAGGCCGTGATGGTGAACCCGAGCGCCGCGGTCGCTGCCGCCACCACCACGATCACCGTCGGCCCGGCCCGGGCGTGGGTCAAAGGGATCCAGATCTGGGCGAGTGCCATCACCGCGAACGCCACGAGCCCGGCGACGTTGGCTGGCTGCCCCCGGAGCGGCCCGATCGTCCGCTGGCGCTGGTTCATCGGGATGATCGTGTCGGGAAGAGCACGGACCCGACCAAAGCTGCCTTCTGCCAAGTGGGAACCCGTGCCCGACGGTTGAAGACGTCGTAGTCGTTGGCCTCGATCGTGTCCAGGATCCGGCTGTACAGCACATGGGCGGCCCGGATGCAACGAGCCGATGTGGGAGGCAGCATCGCGAAGCCGGTGGCCGCCGAGCGGTACAGCTGTCGCGCTCGGCCGATCTCGAAGCGCATCAACTCGACGAACCCCGGGGTGACGCGTCGGGAGGTGAACGCTTCCCGCGCTGCGAACCGCTCGATGTCCTGTTGGGGCAAGTACACCCGGCCACGATCCAGGTCTTCGCCGATGTCCCGGAGGAAGTTCGTCAGCTGGAACGCGTCGCCCAGGTCGCGGGCCGGCCCGGCGGCCGCCGGATCGAGCGGTTCGAGGATCGGCAACATCATCTCGCCGATCACCGCAGCCGAGCCGTCGGTGTAGCGGCGTAGGTCCTCGAACGTGTCGTAGCTCGCGACGGTCAGGTCCATCTCCATCGAGCGGAGGAACCGGGCGAAGCAGTCGACGTCGATGTCGAAGGCGCGAACGGTGTGCACGACGGCCTTGAGGACCCGGTCGTCGGACCGCCCGGCGGTCACGTCGGCGAAGAACCGATCGCCGAAGGCGCCGAGCTCTGCGCCGCGCTGCTCCGCAGGCGCGTCCCCGAGATCGTCGACGATGTCATCGGCGTACCGGCAGAACGCGTACAGGGCGTGAACATGGTGGCGCTTCACCCGGGGCAGCGCACAGGTCGACCAGTAGTAGGTGGTCCCGTAGCGCCGGTTGAGCCGCCGGCATTCCGCGTAGCTCTGCTCCAGGGTGACCACGGCCGGCCCGCTAGCGCCGGGTGTTGGCCGGGCGGTCGGTGGCCAAAGCGGAGACCCGCTGGGCGGCCAGCTTCCCCGACACCAGCACCATCGGCAGGCCCACCCCGGGGACCGTACCGCTGCCGACGAACACCAGGCCGGGGGCGCGGCGATCGACGTTGGCCGGGCGGAACGGGCCGGTCTGGCCGAACGTGTGGGCCAGCGCGAACGGCGTCCCGCGCTCCATGCCTTGGCGTTCCCAGTCGAGGGGATCGACCAGCTCCTCGACCTCGATGTCGGCGGGGTAGCCGAGCGCGGCGACCCGCCGGGCCAGATCGTCCCGCATCCGGCTCCGCTCGGCGGTCCAGTCGATCCGTCCGTCCAGGTTGGGCACCGGTTCCAGGACGTAGAGGGTGTGGGCACCGGACGGGGCTGCGTCGGGGTCATCGATGGAGTGGACGGTGACCAGGATCGACGGATCGGGCATCCGGAGCCCGTCGTCCAGCAGCGCCCGGAACGCGCCGTTCCACTCGTGGCCGAAGTGGATGTTGTGGTGGGCGGTGCCAGCCGGCAACGGGCCGCGGGCGCCGACGTGCCACACCACACACGACGGCGAGTAGCGGCCCCGCCGGGCCACTCGAGGTGCGCTCAGCCCGCCCAGCAACGTCCGATAGGCGACGGGGAGGTCCGGGTTGCACACCACGGCGTCGGCGGTCACGATCTCACCGTCGGCCAGGCGCACGCCGCGCACAGGACCGGATGAGCCCTGGGCCAACAGGATCCGTTCGACCGACGCGCCGTAGCGGAACGAGACGCCGGCTCGGCCGGCCGCCGTGGCCATCGCCCTGGGCACGGCGTGGATGCCGCCGACGGGGAAGAAGACGCCGTTCACCGAGTCCATGTAGGTGATGACCGCGTACAGGGCGAGCGCCTGGTACGGCGCGAGTCCGGCATACATCGACTGGAACGTGAAGATCTGCTGCAGGCGCGGGTCATCGAAGAACTTGGCCACCGCCCGGCCCAACCGTCCGAACCCGCCGAGGCGCAGCAGTCGCAGCCCGGGGCCCGGCGGGCGGGCCAGGTCGAGCACCGAGTCGAAGTTGGCGTCGATGAAGTTGGGCATCTCCACGTCGTAGAGCGCGGCCAGCCAGTCACAGAACCGGCCGAACTGGCCGGCCTGGGTCGGTCCGCACACCGAGGCGATCTCGGCGGTCATGGCCTCCCGCCCGTGGCGGACGTGCAGGATCGACCCGTCGGCGAAGTGGGCCCGGTACATGGGATCGACCGGGCGCAGCGTGAGGTGGTCGGCCATGTGGGCGCCGACTGCGGTGAAGCAGTCCTCGATCAGGTTGGGCATGGTCAGGACCGTTGGGCCCGTGTCGAACCGGTAGCCACCCCGCTCGAGGAGCCCGGCTCGCCCGCCTGGCTGCTCGCCCCGTTCCAGCACAACCACGTCGTGACCCGCCCCGCGGAGGTGGCAGGCCGCGGCCAGGCCGCCGAGCCCGGCGCCGACCACCACCACCTCCATTGCGTTGGGTCAGCTCACCCGGCGGGCGACGTAGGCCGCCAGGTCGACCAGCGGCCCGCGGGCTTCTGGCTCGATCGGAGCCTCCTCGATCGCCTCGACCGCCTGGGCGGTCAGTCGCTCGATGGTGGACTCGATCTCGGCCAATGCCCCGGTGGCGACCAGCACGTCCTGGATCTCTCCCACCTCATCGGCGCTCAGGCCGGCGGCACCGACCCGGGCGAGCATTGCGGCCTCGCCGGGCTTTGCGGCGGCCACCGCGGCGCTGAGCAGCGGTGTCGGCTTGCCGTCCCGCAGGTCTTCCCCGACCGGCTTGCCGATGACCTCGGCGTCGGCGAAAGCGCCCAGCACGTCGTCGCGGAGCTGGAACGCTTCGCCCAGCGGATCGCCGTAAGCCGACAGTGCTGCCTGCAGCTGGTCGAGCCGGCCGGCCAGCGCCGCGCCGACGTGCAGCGGCCGCTCGATGGTGTACTTGCCCGACTTGTAGCGGGCGATCCGGCGGGCCGACTCGATGTCGGTGTCGCCGCGGGCCGTACCGAGCACGTCTAGGTACTGGCCCATGTTCAGCTCGATGCGGAGCTCGTTCCAGACGGCCAGAGCCGCCGGCGGAGCACCGGTCACGAGGATGTCGGCGTAGACGTGGGCCAAGTCACCGGTGAGCACGGCAACCGCCTCCCCGAACCGGCGGGGCTCACCTCGCCACGGCATGGCGGCATGTCGATCGGCGAAATCGCAGTGGGTCGTGCGCAGCCCACGGCGGCTGGCGCTGTCGTCCATCACATCGTCGTGCAGGAGGGCGAACGCTTGGAGCAACTCGAAGGCCGCGCCGACGTCCACCACGAACGTCGCACCGGGCTCGCCGCCGGCCGCCACATAGCCCCAGTGGCAGAACGCCGGGCGCAGGCGCTTGCCTCCCGCGTCGACCAGAGCTTGCAGCGAACGCAACGGCTCGACCAGGTCCGGAGTGAGCTCTGACCACCGCTCGATCTCGGTGGTCAGGAACCCCGACAGGCGCCGTTCGACGCGCTCCGCGACCTCCAGCAGACCGGCCGGCGCAGCCGCCGGGGCAGACGTCGACATCAGCGGCGAGCCTACGGCCGGTCCCGACCTCGCGGCTCATCCGAGCACGGCCAACGGCGCATCTGCCAGGCGGACTTCGCGGCGCGGAACGCCGGTACCCTGACCACGTGGACGTCGACCGGGTGTTGCTCGCGGCGCCGCGCGGGTTCTGCGCCGGGGTGGAGATGGCCATCAAGGCGTTGGCCTGGATGGTGCGGGCGTTCGATCCGCCCATCTACTGCTACCACGAGATCGTCCACAACCAAGCCGTGGTCCGCCAGTTCGAGGCGGCCGGGGTGGTGTTCGTGAACGACATCGCCGACGTCCCGGCCGGCCGGCCTCTGATGCTGTCGGCGCATGGATCGGCGCCTGAGGTGGTGGAGGCAGCCGAGGCCAACGGTGGATACGTCGTCGACGCCGTGTGCCCGCTCGTCACCAAGGTCCACCACGAGGTGAAGGTCCGGGCGGGCAAGGGCTACCAGATCGTCTACATCGGACACGAGGGTCACGAGGAGGCGGTGGGCACGATGGCTGTCGCCCCCGAGTCGATCCACCGGGTCGAGACGGTCGACGATGTGGCGGCACTGCCCGAGCTAGGCGACGCCGTGGCCATGTTGGCCCAGACGACGCTGTCCCATCGGGATTGGGCCGGCGTCCGCGACGCCACCCAAGCCCGTTTCCCGTCGATGTGGATGCCCGGCCGTAGCGACCTGTGCTTCGCCACCACCAACCGTCAGAGCGCACTGGCCGAGATCGCACCGCGATGCGATGCGGTCGTGGTGATCGGGTCGTCCAACTCCTCGAACACGCGGGCCCTGGAGAAGCTGGCGCGGGACTCGGGAGCGGCCCAGGTGATCCGGATCAACGGGCCCGGGGAGCTCCCCGAGCTGGCCGGCACGGTTGGTGTCACCGCCGGCGCTTCGGCTCCCGAGTCGCTGGTGGAGGCGGTGATCGCCCGGCTGGCCCCTCACCACGGCGTCGAGGAAGTGCGGCTCACCGCCGAGGATGAGTACTTCCCGCCACCCCGCAACCTCCGAGATCTGCTGGCCGGCATCGATGCGGTGGCCACGTTCACACTCGGCGGCTCGCTCGGCCAACGACCGGCGGCCAACGACCGTACGGTCCTGGCCGCCGATGCCTTGGCCGCGCTCGCACAGCCGAGCTAGACCCGCGCCCAGTGGGCATACCTGGTCTCCGCCGGGCAGAATGGCGGGCATGACCGCAAGCTTCACCCGCATGGACGAGTCGACCGCTGAGCAATGGGCGGTCATCGGTGCTGAGACGATGGCCAACCAGCCCCGGGTCGCCGACGAGGTGCTCGGCATGGTGAGCCGCCTCGAAGGCATCACCGACGGCTTCAACACCAACCAACTGGTGCACGCGTTGCAGACCGCAACCCTCGCCGAGCGAGCGGGCGCTGACGACGAGGTCGTCGTGGCCGCGCTGTGCCACGACATCGGCAAGTTGATCAGCGTGTTCAACCACCCGGGCATAGCGGCCGAGATCCTGCGCCCCTATGTGCGGGACGAGGTGTTCCACATGATCCGGGCCCACCAGGACTTCCAGGGGCGGCACTACTACCACCACTTCGGTGGGGACACAAACGCTCGCGACAAGTACCAGGGTGAGGAGTGGTACGACCTCGCCGCCCGCTTCGCCGACGAGTGGGATCAGGTGGCCTTCGACCCCGAAGGCCCCTATGAACCGCTCGAGCACTTCGAGCCCAAGGTGCGAGAGGTCTTCGCCAGCCCGAATTACAACTGACCCTCTCCGACCTCGGGATCACCTTGCGCCGCATCAGTGGTTCGGGGTGCCGGCCTGCTCTTGAGCTCGATCGAACAGGCGCTGGATCTCGTCTCGCAGCTTCGCCGTCTGCGCCTTGACCGAGCTGCGTCGAGCCTTCGACGACCCCTCCGCCTGGGGAGCCGGCATCGGCTCCCCGATCACCAGCGTCACCTTGTGGGGTCGCAGCATCCTGGCGCCCTTCGGCATCGCCGCCTCCGAGCCACCGATCCCCACCGGCAGGATCGGCGTCCCCGTGCGGGCCTGCACGTAGGCCGGACCATCGAACATCGGTGTCACCTTCGGCCCCTGCTGGCGGGTTCCCTCGGGGAACATCACGAGCGGCTCACCCGATTCGATCACCTCGATCGAGGTCCGCAGCGCCTCACGATCCGCCTTCCCCCGGGACACCGGGATGCCGCCGAGAGCGGTCCACAAGCGGCCCCAGCCGGGCTTCCACAGCGTGTCCTTGGCCATGTAACGCATGCGTCGCTTGGCGCACAGCAACACGACGAGGAAGTCGATGTTCGAGCGGTGGATGGGCGCCAGGATGAACGGTCCATCGGCCGGGACGTTGTCGACCCCTTCCACCCGGATGCGGAAGAACGCCTTACCGAACCCGACGAGGATGGCCCGGATCACCCGGTACAGCCACCGCTCGGCCCGGTTGGCTGAACGGACTGCCACAGCGGCGGACGGGTCGTCGGAGCGCACCGGCTGAGAGGCGTTCGTTTGCGCGGCGTCGTCCTCGCTGACCGCCGCGGCGCCCGCCGGTTCGTCGGCAGTGGTGGCCAGGCGACGGTGGAGCTGCTCGACGATCTCGTCCACGTCGAGATCGCTGGTATCGACCACGACCGCCCCGTCGACCTGGGTGAGCGGGCTGTCCTCACGGCCCTGGTCCAGCGCGTCGCGCTTGGCGATGTCGGCGGCCACCTGCTCATAGGCCAGATCGGTGACCTCCCGCGACCGGCGTTCGGCCCGCACCTCCGGCGAGGCGGTCAGGTACACCTTCAGCTCCGCCTCAGGGAAGACCACCGAACCGATGTCGCGGCCCTCGATCACTCCCCCGCCCCAGACGGTGGCCCACTCCCGTTGGCGGCGACGCATCTCATCTCGCACCGCTGGGTTGGCGGCCACGATGCTGACCGCTCGGGTGACCTCCGGCCCGCGGATCTCGATGGTGGCATCGACCCCGTCGACGGTGACCGCGTCGAGCGTGACATCGAGTGACAGGGAGGCGGTCATGTGAGCCACGTCGTCCGCGTCGGCCGGGTCGAGGCCGCGACGCAGGGCAGCGAACGTCACGGCGCGGTACATGGCGCCGGTATCGAGGTACGGCAAGCCGAGACGCTCGGCGAGTCGCCGGGCGACGGTGGACTTGCCCGACCCGGCCGGACCGTCGATGGCGATGACCCTCATCGGGTCGGCACCCTACCGGGGCGCTAGGACGGCCCGTGGAGGCGGTCGAGCTCGGCCCAGAACCGGGGGAACGTCTTGCTGACGCACCCGGGGTCGGCGATGGCGATCCCGGGAGCTCGCAGGCCGAGCAGGGCGAAGCTCATGGCCATGCGATGATCCCCGTAGGTGCCGATGGTGGCCGGCCGGACCCGCCCCGGTGTGATCGTCCACCCGTCGTCCTCGCTGACGACGTCGATCCCGCAGCGGGTGAGCTCGGCGGCCACCGCAGCGATCCGATCGGTCTCCTTGGCCCGGATGAAGCCGACTCCGGTGATGCGCGTGGGACCTTCGGCGAACACCGCGGTGACAGCCAGCGTCTGCGCGGTGTCGGACAGGTCAGTGAGGTCAGCCTCGATGCCCCGTAGCTCACTCGGGCCTACGACCTCGGTCTGCTGGTCGTCCCGGTGGACCGCTGCTCCCATTCCGGCCAGTAGGTCGACGAACCCGATGTCGCCCTGCTTGGTCCGTCGGCCGAGGCCGGGCACCCGCACCCGGCCCCCGCAGATCGCCGCGGCGGCGAAGAAGTAGGACGCCGCACTGGCATCGGGCTCGATCCGGTAGCGAAGGGCCCGGTAGCCACCAGCGGCGACGGCGAACGTCGATCGATCAGGGGTCTCGACCACCGCTCCGAAGGACTCCATGACCGCGACGGTCAGCTCGACGTACGGCCGGGACACGAGCGGGGTGGTCACCCGAACCGTGAGCCCCTCGGGCAGGCACGGGCCGATGAGGAGGAGTCCGGACAGGAACTGGCTCGAGACGTCGCCGGTGACCTCCAACGCTCCGCCTCGCACGCCGCCGCGAACTGTCGCCGGTAGACGTCCGGTTCCGGCACGCTCCTCCACTCCCCCGCCGAGCGACCTCAGCGCGTCGAAGGTGGGCCCCATCGGTCGGGCCAGCAACTGCGGATGGCCGACGACTTCGTAGGAGCCCTGTCCGAGTGACACCAACGGCGGCACGAAGCGGGCGGTCGTACCCGACTGGCGGACGTCGAGGGGCCCGGCGGCGGACGGCACGACCCCGGCGCAACCGTCGACCTCCACCCGGCCGGTGTCCACATCGATCCGGAGCCCGATGTGGAGGGCGACGAGAACCCCGAGCATCGCTTCGGTGTCGTCGGCGAACAGGGCGCCGTCGAGGACACTCGTCCCTTCGGCCAGCGCGGCGCAGACCAGCGCCCGATTGGTGATCGACTTCGACCCGGGCACGCCGATCGTGGCGTCGGGGGGCGAGACGAGCGGCTCGATCGGGTACGGGTCCGGCAGCCTCGGCCGCGTCGTCATCCGAGAGCCTGCACCGCTGGTCGGTAGCCGCGTTCGACCAGCCCGGCCCGGAACTGCTCCGCCGTGGCGATGTCCACCAGCAGGATGAGGACGCCGGCGTCACCTTCGCTCGAATGGGCGATCTCGAGGTCCGCGATGTTGACCGCGAGCTCGCTGGCCAGGGTCGTGACCTCGGCCAGCACCCCTGGACGGTCGGGCACCGGCACCCGCACCTCTGCCACCTCCGCCGGCCGGCTGATCCGACCCGGAAGGTTGAGGCGAGCCGCTTGGGCTTCGGTGAGCCGGCTGAGGAGCTCGTCGCGACGACCGTAGGCCACCGCTTCGCGCAGGCTGCTGAGCGTGTCCTGCAGCCGCTCGATCACCTCGACGATCGCCGTGCGGTTCTCCTGGCAGATGTCGGGCCACATGGCGGGGCTTCCTGCGGCGATGCGGGTCATGTCGCGAAAGCCGCCAGCCGCCAAGCGCAGCAACGCCGCGTGCTCCTCGGCTCGCTCACCCGCCATCCCCATCAGCGCGGCGGCCGTCAGATGCGGCACGTGGGAGACCACCGCGACCAGCGCGTCGTGGCGCTCAGGAGCCAGGGCCACCACCTCGGCGCCGAGGGAGGACACGATCGAGCGAACCAATGCGTATGCAGCGGGGTCGGTGTGCTCCACCGGCGTGAGCACCCAGACCGCGCCCTCGAACAGGTCGGCGTCGGCACCCTCGACACCGAGCTGTTCGGAACCGGCCATGGGATGGCCGCCGACGAAGCGGGGATCGGTCACCGCGGCGACCATGGTGGCCTTCACGCTGCCCACGTCGGTGACCACACCTGATGTCGTCATCAAGAGCCGCTCCACCTCGGCGGTGATGGCCCGCACCGGCGCGGCCACGAACGTCACCTCCGCCTGGTCGTCGAGCCCCACCGCGTCGACTGCTCCCAGCTCCAGCGCCCGCTGGGCGGTCACCGGATCCGCGTCGTTGCCCGTCACGCGCCAGCCGCGGGCCCGTAGCGCCAGCCCCAACGAACCGCCGATCAGGCCGGTGCCGACGATGCCCGCCCGGCGGGTCACCGGCTCAGCGGTCATGCCGGAAGGTCGTCACGCAGGCCTTGGGCTCCTTCGAGGTACACGTGGTGCAGCTCGTCCCGCGGTCGTTCGGTGACGAGATGGGCCATCACCCGGACACAGAGCGGCGTGCTGCCCGGCACAGCGATCTCCTGGGCGCAGATCAGGGGGACGTCTCCCAGGCCGATCGCCCGGGCCGCGGCCGCCGGGAAGGCTGAAACCACGTCGGGAGTCGCCGTGAAGAAGATGCTGATCAACTCGTCGTGAGTGACGCCGTTGCGCTCGAACATGGCCTCCAGCAGTGCGACCACCCGCGCTTCGAGCTGGGCCGGGGTGTCCTCGTCGACGGTGGTGGCGCCCCGGAGGGCACGTACGGCGGCGGGCATAGCGGCGAGATGTTAGTTCCGGCCCTCATCTGCCTTCGCGGCCGGCCGATCGTCTGCTGCGGGCTTGACCGTCCGTTCGAGGGCGCGGATCTCCTCGACGGTCAACGGACGCCAAGCGCCTGGACGCAGCGACCGGTCGGCCAGCGGCCCGATCCGGGTTCTCACCAAGCGCAGGACAGGATGGCCGATCGCCTCACACATGCGCCTGACCTGACGGTTGCGGCCTTCGTGGATCGTGATGCGCAACAGGTTCGTTTCGACCAGTGTCGCCGACGCCGGCGCGGTGGGACCGTCGTCCAGCTCCACGCCCTCGCGCAGCCGGCGGACCGCCGCCCTCGACGGCTGGCCGCGCACCTCGGCCAGGTACTCCTTGTCCACCCCGAACGACGGATGGGTGAGCCGATGGGCGAGGTCGCCGTCGTTGGTCAGCAGCAGCAGACCTTCGGTGCTCTGGTCCAGCCGGCCCACCGGGAACACCCGAGGCTCGGTCGGCACGAGGTCGACCACTGTGGGCCGACCCTGCGGGTCCTCGGCGGTGGTGACCACACCGGCCGGCTTGTTCAGCAGGTAGTGGACGAGCCCCGGCCGGACCCCGATGATCACGCCGTCGACGGCCACCTCGTCGACCGCGGGATCGACTCGCCGCCCCAACATCGCGACCTCGCCGTTCACCGTCACCCGCTGATCGGCGATCAGGTCATCGCAGACGCGGCGACTGCCGAAGCCGGCCCGAGCCAGCACCTTCTGCAGACGGATCGGGGAGGCCTCGTCCTCAGTCATCCTCCGATCCGACCACAGATCCGGCCGGCTCGTCGCGGCCCGGACCGTTGGGCGAGTCGGGACGCAGCCCCTGCTCCAGCGCTTCGACCACCTCGGCGCTCGGCACGAACGCGGCGAGCGGTGGGAGATCATCGAGGTTGTCGAGACCGAGACGCTCGAGGAACTCCACGGTGGTCCCGAACAGGACGGCTTGGCCCGGGCCGGGATCGCGGGCGACTTCGGCGATGTAGCCCCGCTGTTGCAGGGTGCGCATGACGCCGTCCACTCCCACGCCACGGATCGAAGCCACCTGGGCCCGCGAGATCGGTTGCTTGTAGGCGACGATGGCCAGGGTCTCCAACGCCGCCGAGGACAGCCGGGCGCTCTGGCCCTCCAGGACGAAACGCTCGACGTAAGGAGCGAGGTCGGGGTGGCTCTGGAACCGGTAGCCCCCGGCCACCCTCACCAGCACGAAGCCCCGCTCGTCGCGTTCATAGGCCGCGGCCAGTTCGGCGCACAGCTCCTCCACCCTCGCCGGGGCCAGTTCCAGCAGTTGGGCCAGCAGATGTGGTTCGACCGGCTCCTGGGCCACCATGAGGATCGCCTCGACGGCCCGGGCCGCCTCCTGGTGCGCGGACATCAACCTTCGTAGACGTCGATCGCCGGCCGGAGGTCGACGAACACCGACCGCTCGTCGTCAGCTCCTGCACCGAGCCAGCGGATCGTGATGTCGCCGAACATCTCACCCTGTTCGAGGTCGACCCAACCTTGCTTGAACAGCTCCAGCACGGCGAGGAAACGGACCACCACGGCGAGCCGATCGACCAGCGACCCCGTGAGGGCCCGGAACGTGATCCGGCCCACGCGCGGCAGCTCGTCGACCAGTTCCTCGACGGCGTCGGTGACGCTGGCCCGCACCGGCGCCACATGATCGAGGTCGATGCGGGGCACGGGCCGTGGTGCGCTCACCCGGAGGAAGGCGGCCCGCAGGTCCGCCGAGCCGATGCCGGCCAGGAGGTCGGGCGCCAGCTCGAGGAAGCGGTCCTCGAGCCCCGCCACCCGGGGATGGGATCGCCCGGCGGCATCGGCCAGACCGGCCAGCACCCGGGACGCATCCTTGAACGTCTTGCACTCGACCAGCCGGGCCAGGAGCAGATCTCGCTCCTCCCACAAAGCCAACTCGTCGTCCAGGTCGTCGGGGTCGGCGCCCGGGAGCAGGCGGCGGGTCTTCAGCTCGATCAGGGTGGCGGCGATCAGCAGGAACTCGGTGGCCACCTCGAGATCCATGGTGTCGAACTGCGCCATCTCGGCCAGGTAGGCATCGACGATGGTGGCCAGCGACACCTCGTATAAGTCGACCTGCTCGCGCAGGATCAGGTGCAGCAGGAGGTCGAAGGGGCCCTCGTACACCGCGGTCGCCACCTCGTAGGGCATGGCCGCCACTCTAGTTACACCGATGTGGTTCCCCGGGGCACCTGTGCCGATCGTAGCCAGGGTTCGACGGTGGGTGGCCTGACCGCGGCGGGGCGTACCATCGCCGGCCATGGCCCGCGTCCTCTCCGGCATTGCGCCCTCAGGCGACGCCCACCTCGGGAACCTGCTGGGCGCCCTCGTCCACTGGGTCGCCGACCAGAACCCAAGTGCGTTCTATTGCGTGGTCGACCTCCATGCGCTCACCGCGCCGCAGGACCCGGCCGAGCTGAGGCGCCTGACCGCGGAGACGGCCACCATGCTGCTGGCTGTCGGCCTCGACCCGGCGACGTGCACCCTGTTCGTCCAGAGCCACGTGCACGAACACACCGAGCTGGCCTGGCTGATGGAGTGCACGGCGTCGTTCGGCGAGCTGCGGCGGATGACCCAGTTCAAGGACAAGTCGGACCAGGCCGACTTCGTGTCAGGCGGATTGTTCACGTATCCCGCTCTGATGGCCGCCGACATCCTCTTGTACCGGACAGAAGAGGTCCCGGTCGGTGCTGACCAACGCCAACATGTCGAGCTCACTCGCGATCTGGCCGTCCGGTTCAACCGCCGTTACGGCGACACGTTCGTCCTTCCCGAAGCCACCATGCCCAAGGTCGGCGCACGGATCATGGATCTGCAGGAGCCCAGCAAGAAGATGTCCAAGTCCGACGACACCGCACCAGGAACGATCCTGTTGCTCGACGACTTGACCACCATCGACCGCAAGGTGAGGCGGGCGGTCACCGACACCGAGGCCGAGGTTCGCTTCGATCCCGTCACGAAGCCCGGCGTGTCGAACCTGCTGTCGATCCTGGCCGCCTGCACCGACCGCACGCCGGAGTCGGTGGCCCCCGGATATTCCCAGTACGGGCCGCTCAAGGCGGACACCGCGGCGGCCGTGGTGGAACGCATAGCGCCGATCCAGGAGCGTTATCGTGCGCTGGCCGCCGACCCGGCCGAGACCAACCGCATGCTCGCAGTAGGCGCGGCCAAGGCCCAGGAGGTGGCGATGGGAACCCTGGCCCGAGCCAAGAACGCCATCGGGCTCCTCCCCCGCGGCGGTGGGCGATGAAGCCGGCGACCATCGGCCTGTTCGCGTTCGGTTACCCGACCTCCATCGCGGTGATCACCCGGTTCGTGCCCGTCGTGCGTGAGCAGCGGACCGCCTGGTTCGCCGCCCACACCGCCGGCGTGGCCGCCATCGTGGCCGGCTGGGCCATCCAGGGTGACAAGAAGGCGGTGGCCATCAACGCGTCGTGGCTGGTCTCTTCGAGCCTCTGGTACATCAGTGGCGGTCGAAAGCCGGGCCGCGCCGCCTGAGGGCCGGGCTGGGTGAGTCAGTCGTCGTCGGCCGACTTGAGCACCTCGCCGATCCGGAGCGGCACAGTCCAGCGCTCTGGCGGAAGATGGTGCTCCCGGGTCCAAGCGACGATGAGCGGGTCGCTTCCCGCTCGCTCCAACAGGTCGGCGCCGATCCCCGGGTGTTGCGCATAGAGGCCGACCCGGCGGGTGAACCGTCGGCCTCCGGACCAGGCCGAAGCCCGACGGAAGCCGGCCGCTTTGATCGACAGGGTGGCGGCGACCCGTCCGAACGTGTCGAGCCCTGCCGCGACCTTGCCGATGTCGTGCAGAAGTGCGGCGGCGAGTACGGACCGGCTCGCCTCGTCTCGGAGGTTCTGCTCGACCCGCCGGGCCACGCCCACCGCGTGTCGGCGGTCCACCCGAGTCAGCCGCTGCCACAACGCCCGCTCGGCAGGCTGCAGCTGTTCCTCGGCCCATGCCGAGTCTGCGGTCCGCGGTCCCACGGGAAGCAGTGATCCGAAGAAGCGCCTGGCCAGATGTGCGGCCTCACCCATGGGGGCGGCGCGCGCAGTTCCTATGCATGTTGGATGCAGGTCCGGGCGGCGGGCATGGCTTCGAGGCGGGCCGACGGGATCGGCTCGTTGCACACCACGCATCGCCCGTAGGTGCCGGCGTCGAGCCGAGCCAAGGCGGCCTCGACATCATCGAGCTGGTCCCGCAGCGACGCGGCCAACGTCAGGTTCTCACCTTGTTCGGCGGCCACGGAACCCGAATCGGCGAAGTTCTCGTCGAAGTCGAGCGCGCTGTCGCCCTCCTTGGTCAAGCTGGCCAGGCGACTGCGAAGGTCATCACGCTCGCGTCCCAGATCGGCGCGCAGGTCGGTGGCCTCGGTGTCGGACATGGGGCCAGGCTACCGGGCACCAGAGGTCTGGCCAGGCAAAACCGCCTCAGCGGGTCAAGGTGGCCCGCGGATGGGCTTGCCGGTAGACGGCCCACAACCGCTCGGTGGACACGAGCGTGTAGAGCTGGGTCGTGCTGACCGAGGCGTGCCCGAGCAGCTCTTGCACGGTGCGGATGTCGGCACCGTGGTCGAGCATGTGGGTGGCACAGGAATGGCGCAGCACGTGCGGGGTCAGCCGACCCTCGAGGCCGACCTGCAGCCCGTACTTGCGCACCACTCCCCACGCGCCCTGCCGGGACAGCCGGCCCCCTCGGGCGTTCAGGAACACAGCCTCGGAATCGCCACGGCGGGCCCACTGGGCAGGCATCATCTCCGGCCGGCCGCCTGCGGCCAACCACCGCCCGATCGCCTCGTTGGCGAACCGCCCGATGGGAACGATGCGTTCCTTGGCTCCCTTGCCAAAGGCGCGGAGCAGGCTGTCGCCGAGGTCGACGTCGGCCAGCGAGAGGCCGACCAGCTCGGAGATCCGCAGCCCGGTTCCGTAGAGCACCTCCAGGATCGCGCTGTCCCGCCGGGCCACCGGGTCGTCGCCCGCCACGGCACCGAGCAACCGCTCGATCTCCTCCTCCCTGAGCGCCTTGGGCAGCCCACGCGGCACGGTTGGGACGGCCACGTCGACTGATGGGTCGGTGGGAGCATCGCCCTCCAGTGCGAGGAAGCGATGCAGCGCCCGCACCGACACCAGGGAACGCTTCACCGACGCCGCGGCCCGGCCTGAAGCCTTCATGTGACCGACGTACAGGTTGATGTCGGCTTCCCCCACCTCGGACAGGCCGAGACCGCGCTCGCCCAGCCAGGACCAGTAGGCCCGCAGGTCGGCCCGGTAGGCGGTCAACGTGTTGGCCGAGCGGCCGCGCTCGACCCGCAACCAGGTGAGGAACTCCTCGGCGTCGAGCGGCAGGTCAGCGGCGACGTCGTCCGAGCCGGCCCCCCTAACCACCATCGTGAGGGTACCGGTGCCTCTACGGTCGGGCCGCGATCCCCAGGCGTTGTGCGGCCAACAGCAGGCCGATGATCGTCTTGGCGTCGGTCAACCGGCCGTCAGCCACCATGGCGGCCACGTCAGCCAGCGCGACCACCTCGGTGGTCATGTGCTCCTCCTCCACGCCCTGCGGATCGTGGTCGACCTCGGCCAGCCCGGTGGCCAGGTAGATCAGGGCGAACTCGTCGCGCAGACCTGCGGTCTGGTGGATCTTGCCGAGAAGCTCGAGACGTTCGGCTTGCTGACCGACCTCTTCGGCCAGTTCCCGAGCGGCAGTGACCAGTGGATCGTCCTCGCCGTCGACGTCGCACAGCCCGGCCGGGATCTCCAGCAGCTCGGCGTCGATCGGTGCCCGGTATTGGCGCACCAGCAGCGCCGAGCGTCCGTCTTCCAGCAACGGCACCATGGCCACCACTGGCTTGCCTCGGATGACGTCTCGCTCGAACGTCGACCCGTCGGGAGCCTCGAACGTGGCCCGCACGACGGTTGCCCGATGGAGCCGGACGATCTCCCGGTCGCGCAGATGGCGGAACCCGGCCACCGAGCGGCTCAGGTCTCGGATGCCGCCGAGACGACTCGCAGCACCGGCCGCTCCGCAGGGGGCTCGACGGCGGCACCTGCCTCGATCTCGAAGAGCGGTGGCTTGCGGCCGGCCGCCCGTTCCAGAGCCGCGCCGATGAACTCCCGGAACAGCGGTGCGGGACGGTTGGGCCGGCTCTTGAACTCGGGATGGGCCTGGGTGCCGATCCAGAACGGGTGACCTTCCAGCTCGATGAACTCGACCAGGCGCCCGTCGGGCGACTCACCGGAGCACCGGAAGCCGGCGGCGTTGAACCGGCTGCGGTATTGGGGGTTGAACTCGTAGCGGTGGCGGTGGCGCTCTGACACCACGGTCTTGCCGTAGACCGCGGCCACCCGAGATCCGGGTTCGAGCTCGGCGATGCAGGCACCAAGGCGCATCGTGCCGCCCTTGTCGGTGACATCGCGCTGGGAGGCCATGATGTCGATGACCTTGTGCGGCGACTGCGGATCGAACTCACTCGAGTTCGCACCGGCCAGGCCGAGGACGTTGCGGGCGAACTCAACGGTCATCACATGCAGGCCGAGGCACAGCCCGAGGCACGGGACCTGGTGCTCCCTGGCCCACCCCGCGGCGGCTATCTTGCCCTCGCTGCCCCGCTCTCCGAACCCGCCGGGGATCACAATGCCGTCGAGGTCGCGCAGGCGGCCTTCGGCCAGCAGACCCTCGACGTCTTCGGCCTCCACCCAGTCGATGTCGACCGCCGCGCCGTGATGGAAACCGCCGTGCTTGAGCGCCTCGACCACCGAGAGGTAGGCGTCGGGGAGGCGGACGTACTTGCCGATGATGCCGACCCGCACCGGCCGGGTGGCCGATTCGACCCGGTGCACCAAAGCCTCCCACTCCGACAGGTCCGCGGTGCGGTCCTCGATGCGCAGGATGCGGCACACCTCGGTATCGAGACCCTCCTCGTGCAGCACCAGCGGGATCTCATAGAGGTTCTTGGCGTCCGCCGCGTTGACCACCGCGCTGGCCGGTACGTCACAGAGCGAGGAGATCTTGCGCTTCAGGTCAGGCGACAGCGCCGCCTCGCTGCGACAGACGATGGCGTCGGGCTGGACGCCGCGGCTGCGTAGTTCGGTGACCGAGTGCTGGGTCGGCTTGGTCTTCTGCTCACCGGCCGGCCCGATGAACGGCACGAGGGTGACATGGACGTAGCACACGTTGTCCCGGCCGACGTCGAGTCGGAACTGCCGGATCGCCTCGAGGAACGGCAGGATCTCGATGTCGCCCACGGTGCCGCCGACCTCGGTGATGACGATGTCGACGTCTTCGGTGGCCAGCCTGGTGATGCGGCTCTTGATCTCGTCGGTGATGTGGGGGATGACCTGCACTGTCTTGCCCAGGTAGTCGCCACGACGTTCGGCGGCCAGCACCGCCGAGTAGATCGACCCGGTCGTGGCGTTGGAGTCCCGCGACAGGCTCTCGTCGATGAACCGCTCGTAATGGCCGAGGTCGAGGTCGGTCTCCCCACCGTCGTCGGTGACGAACACCTCGCCGTGCTCGAACGGGTTCATCGTGCCCGGGTCGACGTTGATGTAAGGGTCGAGCTTCTGCATGGTGACCCGCAAGCCGCGGACCTTGAGCAGGCGTCCGAGCGAAGAGGCGGTGAGGCCCTTCCCCAACGCACTGGCCACGCCCCCCGTCACGAAGATGTGTTTCGTCACGGAAGCGCACCCTACCGCCCCTCATGCCGGTCACACCGGATGGCGTTCGGCAGGGGAGCTCCGACCCGCTCTGGCTATCGGCGTCGACGGCCGGCGCGGTCGAGGAAGCGGAGCGGCCCGACACCGTCGATCACCCGGCTGAACGAGACCCTCTCGCTCAGGATGTTGAGGGCCGCCACGGCGACGAGGACGGCGACCTGGACTGCCAGCCCGCACGTCAGCACCACCGCCAGCCCGACCGTGGCTCCGATGACGTTGGAACCGGCGTCGCCCAACATCAGCTCCTCCCGGAGGTCGAACACGGCAAGCCCGAGGGATGCACCGGTGAGGATCGCTACGGCTGTCAGCTGTCGGCGATCGGCAGGCGAGGAGAGCATCACGAGGGCCACGATGGCGACAAGGCCCACCTTGATCGTGCGGCCGGGGGCTCGGTCGAACAGGTTTCCGAGGTTGGCGCTGAGGGCGATCAGCGCCGCGCCGATGATCAACGCCCGCAGGCCTTCGGGTCGAGCGATGCTCGAGCCGACCACGCCCAGCAGGCCGCCTCCGACCAACTTGAGCCCGCCGGTGGTGAGCCGGCCGTGGGCCAACGCCTGGAGGTGGCCGCTGAAGCCACGGTCCTCACCGGTGGCCGCCAGGTCATCGAGCAGTCCAAGCCCGGCGAACCCCAGCACGGTCATCAGTACTGCAGCGGTGGAGCGGGCATCGGGCGGGTGGACGTGCCGGGCGGCGTCGACCGTGACGATGGCTGTCTCACCGGCCAGCGCCGCCACAGCCAGCAGGATGCCGGCACCCACGGGAACGTCGGCGTCCCGGTAGTTGCGGCGGGCGAACAGCGGGCCGGCGAAGATGTCTCGACAAGCCAGCCAGGCCAGGACCGCTGCGCCGGCCCCGACGACCGACCCGACCAGCAGCCTCACGGTTTCGCCTCGAGCAGCCTGCGGTACACCTCGGCCACCTGGTCCACCAACGCGTCCGGCGACATCGTCGTCTGCATCCGCTCCGCACCAGCCTGGCCCATCCGGCGGGCGGCGAGCGGGTCATCCAAGAGATCGCCGATCGCCGCGGCCAGGGCCGGCGGATCAGCTGGGGGCACGAGACGCCCAGTGACGCCATCCATCACCAGATCAGCGACTGGCCCCACTGCGGTCGCCACCAACGGCCGCCCGAGCGACAGCGCTTCACCCACCACGAGCCCGTGGCCCTCCCAGATCGAGCACATGACCACCACGTCGGCGGCCGCCATGAGGTCGGGAACGTCCGACCGCTGACCGAGGAACTGCACGGTTGAGTCGAGGCCGTGGGATCGGACGCGACCTTCGAGCGCGGCGCGCTGCGGTCCCCCTCCGGCTATGGCCACGACCAGGTCCGGATGGGCTGGGCGCAACCGGGCCGCCGCCTCCAGCAGGTTGGGGATGTCCTTTTGCGGGTGAAGGCGGCCGACCAGGAGGACGAGGCTCGAACCTGTCGGAACGCCGAGCTCGGCCCGCATTTCGTGAGCTGGCCGGGTGGAAAGAGATCCGGGGCTCACGGGTGGCACGACGACGAACCGGTCTGACCCGCGCAGACCGCTGAACCGCCGGGCCACTGAGTTCGAGATGGCGATCACCGCGTCGGCCCGCTGCGGGAGACGGTCCTCGAGCTTGCGCAGGAGTGGAGCCCACCGACCCTCGACCTCATCGAGCACGACGTTGTGGATCGTCACCACGAGGGGCGTTCGCGGAACGGCGCAACTGCTCAGCCACCCAGCGGTCAGGCCGTGGGCGTGGACCAGGTCGACCGTCGAAGCGAGAGTCCGCAGCCTGGCTATCGCGGCGACCGCCGACCGAGGCTGACGGGTGATCGGCAGAGCGTGATCAAGGGAGCGCAGCCCCTCCATGACCCCGTGCGGCCCGGCCACCTCGACCACCCATCCCCGACGCTCGAGGCCGTCGGCCAGAGCAGCCACATGACGTCGGATACCGCCGGTGGCCGGCCCGAGGACCTCCAGCACCCGCCGCGGCTCAGCCACGCCGAGCGCTGTCGCGAAGCAGACCGGCGACCGCCCGGGGCCGTGGCCCTCCGAGCAACGCGGTGCCCAGCAGGAACAGGGCGGCGCCGAGGATGCTCGTACCAAAGATCACGCCGAGACCGGCCATGCGGCTCTGCGGATCGAGCGCCCGAGCCAGTGTCCACATCGTCAACCCTGTGAGTACCGCAGCGGCCGTCGGCGCAGCCACGGGACGCCAGACGTTCGGCCGGTGCTCGGTCGGCAGCTTCCGCCGGGCCAGGCGGTACAGCACCAACGCGCCGAGGCTGTAAGCAGCCGAGTGGGCGAGGGCCAGTGCTGGTACGCGCAGGGTGCCGTGGACCGACGTGAACGCCACGATCATGGTCACAGCGCCACCGGCTGCCACGCCGACGTTCACCAGCGCCGGAGTCTTGGTGTCCTTGCGGGCATAGAGCACGCGACTCATGAACAGGAACATGCCGTAGCCGAACAGGCCCGGAGCGAACCCCATCAACACCCGGGCCACCTGATCCTCACCGCTCCGCTCGGTCTCGCCGAACAGGACCGAGCGGGCGAGGACCGACGCCAGCGCGGTCAGCGCGGCTGCCGCGGGCAGGACGAAGAACGCGATGGCCCGGGTCCCCCGCTCCATCGAGCGCCCGAAGCCGTGCCAGTCCTGCTGCGCCGCCTGGCGGGAGAGAGCTGGGAACAGGGCGGTCAAGACCGGCAGGGCGAACAGCGCGTGGGGCAACAAGAAGAACGTGAACCCCACCTGGTAGGCCACCACCCCTCCCTCCACCCGGTTGGCCAGCACCAGCACCACGAGCAGCAGCACCTGGGTCACGGCAAGGAACAGCGCAGCCCAGGCCCCGAGACGAGCGATGCGGCGCACCTCGGGATGGTGACGGTCCAGCCGGGGGCGCAGGGAGAACCCGCTGCGCATCACCGCCACGGCGGGAAGGCCGCAGAACGCGATCACGCCCAGGGTCGTCCCGCCGGCCAGGGCGAGGACCTCCGGGCGCGCCAGGTCGAGCGACGGCTCCTTGCCATGGCGAAGCACCCAGAACAACGCACAGGACGAGATCACGACCACGTTGTTGAGGGCCGGTGCGAACACCGGCAGGGCGAACCGGTTGCGGGCGTTCAGGACGCTGGTGGCCACCATGCCGAGGGCGTACATCACCACCTGAGGCAGGAAGAACCAGAGGAAGACGGTTCCCAGGCGGATCTGGTCGGCACGCACCGCGGGGTCGGCCACGCCGGCGAACACACCGCGAGCCACCCACGGCGCGGCGAGGATCCCGAGTGCAGCGAGTCCGGCGAGCGCAGCGCAGCTCAGACCCAACACCGAACCGGCCACATGTTCGGCCTCGGCTTGCTCCTTGCGGTCGAGCAGGGTCACCAGGGTCGGGACCAGCACAGCCTGCAACACTCCGGCTGCGATCAACTCGAACAGCAGGTTCGGCACGGTGTTGGCCGTCTGGTAGGTGTTGCCGAGGAACGTGGCGCCCAGCACCGCGGTCACCACGACGATCCGCACGAACCCGGTCAGCCTGGAGGCCAGAGTCAGCACGGTCATCGAGGCGGTAGATCGGGCGAACGACCGGGCGTCGGCCGGCATGGCGTCGACGGCGGTGTCGGCATCGCTCGGCGGCTCAGGGACCCGCGTTGCCGTCCCAGGCTCCCCCGGCTCGGTCATCGGGGTCCGCCGGGTCACGGCGGAGCACGGTACCGGGCACGACGACCCGCCTGCCGGTCGGCCCGCCGGTAGCATTCGCTCCCCAGATCCGGCACCCACCGGGAACAGCAGGCAACCGATCCGTGCCCACCGCCCAGGCGACCGAGGTCGCATCACCTGTCCAGGCGGACCGACCGCTGCACCGGCGGGCCGACATAGCGGTGCTGTCCGTCGTGGCGATCCTCCTGCGTCTCCCCGCTTACTTCGCCGAACGTCACCTCACGGTGGACGACGGTGTGTTCGGAGCGTCGGCAGTGGCCATGCGGGCTGGTGGTAGGCCGTTCGCCGAGGTGTTCTCGAGCCAGGGTCCGTTGTTCCTGCCCCTCCTGTGGTTGGCCGACCTGGTCGGGTTGCGGACCGTTGACGCACCAAGGTTGCTCGCGGTGGCGGCGGGTGTGGCCCTCACGTTGGCGGTGTACGTGGTCGGTCGCATGGTCGGAGATCGCACGGGTGCGTTGTTGGCAGCAGGGCTGACCACCGTCACGGCCAGCACGTTGTGGGTCACCGGACCGCTGGCCGCCGACGGGCCCGCGCTCGCGTTCGGCGCGGTTGCGGTGGCTCTCGCGCTGGCCTACCGGAGGGCGCCCAGCTTGGCCACCGCCATTTGGATGGGGCTGTCCGTCGGTGCCGCGCTGTCGGTCAAGAGCTTGCTCCTACCGGTCGCTGTGCCGGTGGCGGTGGTGCTGCTGGCCGGTCCGAGCATCCGGTGGTTGCTGGCGGCTGCCGGTTCGGCCGCCGCCTTCAACGGTCTTGTGTCGTTGCCGTGGGGCCTCAGCAAGGTGTGGGAGCAGTCCTACGGCTACCACCTGAGGGCAGCCGGCCAGAAGACACCTGGCGCGAACCTGGCCAAGGTGTTCAGGACGATGGTCGACCGGGACCTACCGGTCCTCGTCATGGTCGGGTTGGCTCTGGGCATGCTGGTGGTGACCGGCCTTCGGCGCACCCGATCGCCCGCTGGTTCGGCCAGAGGGGACGCTCCGCAGGATCCGGCGCCGCCTGACCGGGCTGGGCCTGTCGCTCACCTCCGTCGCCGGCTGCCCACGTCCGATGCCGCGCTGATCGGCTTGTGGCTGGCGGCCACCGTGGCCGTCCTGGCCGCCGAGCATCCGCTCTGGCGCCCGCATGTCGCCCACCTCGTTCCGCCGGTCGCTCTCCTCATCGCGCGTTACCGTCCGCCGGCCGCCGCGATAGGGGCTGCGGCGCTGGCCGTGGCGCCGTACCACGTCCACCACACGTGGCCGGTGCTGCACCCCCCGCCGTTCCGGGGTTCCGCGGCGGGCGTCGAACGCATCCTGGGTGATCTGCCGCCGGGCGCGTTGGCCATGAGCGATGACCCGGGCTTGGTGTGGCGGGCGGGCCACCGGACGCCCCCCGGCTTGGTCGACGCGTCCATCCTGCGGATCCAGGCCGGTCAGATCACCGGCGTGTCACTCGGATCGGCGGCCGCCCAGCGATCAGTCTGCGCGGTCGTGATCTGGGACCCCCAGCGATGGGGATCGTTCCGCGACCTGCCCGGACGGTTGGCCGCCGCCGGTTACACCGTCGTGCTGCGCGATCGGGATGGCCACACCGTCTACCGGCGAACAGCCTGTAGTCCGGGCTGAGGGGATCTCACTCGCCGGCGGACCGGCCCGACCGTCGGCGAGGCGAGCCCGGCCGGGACCGGGCGGCGAGTTGTGCCACCCCGACGCTCACCAGGATCACCGCTGCCCAGACCACGATCAGCGCGGTGAGGGTGGAGGTGGCGTAGTTGATGGGTCGGACTGTGGGGTTGGCCGAGCCGCCCCATCCCCGCAGCGGGATCCACGCCACGGCGAGAACCGCGGCGCTGGCCACGAGACCGGCTTGCACGCTGACCCGCAGGCGACGGTTCCGGATCAGTCGGGTGAGCGCCGCACCAGCGATGACCACGACCGGAGCGACGATGAGGTCGTGCAGCAGGTCGGCTCCCACGAGCCACCAGACCCATCGGCGGAACTCCGCCCCTATGTTGTCGGCCGCGCCGAGCACGGCGTAGACCATCATGGCCACGCCGGGCACGAAGCCGATCCAGAACGCCACGCCAGGACCGGGACGGTCGTCCTCGGATGACGGGTGCCGAAGGCTGGCCTCGCTCATCGCACCATCAGGCGATCGATCCACTTGGTCTGCAGGACGCCTGGCCGGTTCGGAGCGATGAGCCGCAGGGGGAAGCCGTGCTCGATGTGCAGCGGCTGGCCGTTCAACTCGAGGGCGAGGAGGGTGTCGGGATCGTGGGCGTGATCGCGATTGAGATCCGACGAGCCGAGGCGGTTGCCCTTCTGAAACGACATGACGGTGGCCGCCGCGCCGTCGTGGGCTCCGACCAGTGCCAGTAGGTCACGCACAGGCACGCCCTTCCAGTGGGCGTTGGCGCTCCAGCCTTCGACACAGGTGATCGGCAACGTCGCCTCGCGCTGGGGCATGGCTCGCAGCTCGGCCAGGCTGAACCGTCGGGGGCGTCGGGCACCGGGCCCGTCGATGGTGAGCCGCCAACCCGGGTCTTCGCCGGTGGCCCGGGTCACACCGGCCTCTGCTGCAGTGCGGTTGATCGGAATACCCTGAGGGCCGAACGAAGGTCGGCGGGGTGCGAGCAGGGCCAGGCGCTCCAAGGGCTTCCAGCTCATGCCGATCGTGAACACGCCGATCGCGCCGGCCGAACCGAACACCGTGGCGAAGAAGGTGCGGCGGTTCATGCCGGTCGGCAGCGGCTCGGGCTCGGCCGCGCCAGGATCGCCGTCCGAGGGAGGGTGCTCGGGGCCGGACCCGGTCTCCGCTCCGTCGTCGCCCCGCCTGAACAGCACCCGGCGGGAGATGGTCCACGTGGCGCCGATGTGGACGATGAGCCCGCCGATGGTCAGCCAGGCCGCCCAGTAGTGGCCACCGCGGAACCCGAACGGCCACGGCCGGTAGATGTTGATGTTGCCCAAGCCGGTGAAGAGCAGCAGCAGGCTCCCCCCGATCAGCGGCAGGAGGGCCAACCGTTCGAGCAGGTTGAGGACCGACCTGATGGGCGGCCACTCGAACAGCTTCGGGTAGACGACCCACAGCTTGGCCACCAGCAACGGGATGGACATCAGCCCGGTCAGTACGTGCAGTCCCTGGGTCACCCGGTACAGGCCGGCCGGTCGCGACGGGAACCAGAACCAGGCGCGAGGCTCCTGCCACAGGTGCGAGAGGAGCCCGGTGAGGAAGCAGGTGGTGAACGCCACGCCGAGCGCCATGCCGAGCACCGCGGCGGAGGTCTCGTCGCGTCGCTCGGAGGTGAACGCGCCCTCACGGAACGGACCCAACTGAGGAGGCCGGGGCAGACTCTCCCACCGCGACTTCGAGCGAACTCGATCGGGAGAAGACGGGCGGAGGGCTGTCGACATGGTTGCTGGGCCGGCGGCTGGCCGGTGGCTGGCTGCACTAACGACCGGTGACCCTAGGCCATGCCCACGTCGGAAGATCGGCACGCCTGCCGCTCGGGTCCGACCATCGGATCGGTACACTCGCCGGCCATGACGACCGCCCCTCCCGGGTCGGCCGCCCCGCTGGCGCCTGCTCCGGTCCGGCCGCCGTCAGGATCACCGCTGCGACGCCACGGGTCAGCCATCGCGTCGCTGATGGCTCTCGCCGGGTGGGCGGCGGTGATCGTCGCGGCGCGGCGCTGGGCCCGCTCGGTCGAGGCCTCCGGGAAGGAGATCCGGCTTCACGCTGCGCCGTTGATCGGCTGGGACCGCTGGCGGGTCAATGGTCGCCTGACCATCCCGGTGCTGGTGGGCGCGTTCCTGGTGGTGATGGCTCCCTGCTGGGCCGCCAAGTTGCCGTGGCGAAGGCTGCTGGCCGTGACGTTCGTGGCGGCGGCCGGCTGGGCCGTGTCGCTGGCGGTGGTCGACGGCTGGTCAGGCCTGACCCGACCAACCACCCTGCAGCACGACGAGTACCTCCTCGACGTACCAAAGGTGGGTGATCCGCACGCGTTCCTGAGGGGCTTCGTCGACAACATCGACCGCTATGCCAACCACGTCCGCAGCCACCCGCCGGGGATGGTCTTGTTGCTCTGGGCGATGGACAGGGTGGGGCTAGGGGGTCCGCGCTGGGCGGCCACGTTGTTCATCGCGGGTGGCGCGGCTGCGTTCCCCGCGGTCCTCGTCGCGCTGCGACGTGTGGGTGGGGAGGCCGTCGCTCGGCGAGCTGCTCCCTTTCTGATCCTGGCCCCCGCGGCCATCTGGGTGGCGACGACCGCCGACGCCTTCTACGCCGGTGTCGGCGCCTGGGCTGTGGCCGCCGTGGTCTTGGCGCTGTACCGCGCCGATCGCCGTGGCGACGCGCTGGCCCTCGCCGGGGGGATCGGTTTCGGTCTGCTCGTCCACCTCTCCTACGGTGCCGTGTTGCTGGGCCTGCTTCCCGTGGCCGTGGCCATCCACCGTCGGCGAGTGCGGCCGTTGCTGACCGCCGCGGCCGGGGCCCTGCTGGTGGTGGCCGCGTTCAGCGCGGCAGGCTTCTTCCTGCTGGACGGGATTGGGGCCACCAAGAGCGTGTACGTGCTGAGCGTGGCCCGCGACCGGCCCTACTGGCTGTTCTTCGTCGTCGACTGGGCGGCGTTGGCCGTCGCCCTCGGACCGGCGCTCGCCGTCGCGCTGGTCCGCCTCCGGGGCCACAGGGCGTGGATCCTGGTCGGCGCTGCGCTGTTGGCCTGCATGGCCGCCGCCCTGAGTGGAGCGTTCAAAGGCGAAGTCGAGCGCATCTGGTTGCCGTTCACCGTCTGGATCCTCGCCGCCGGCGCCGCCTTGTGGCCTGGGCGGCTCGCCAGCCGCGCTGGCTGGTCCACCGAGCGGTGGCTTGCCCTGCAGGCCGGTTTCGCCACGTTGGTCCAGGTGGCCATCTACACGCGTTGGTGACCATGGGCGCTGGCTCCGCTCACTTCTTCCGTCGCCGGATCAGGCCCCGGCGGTTGCATCACCAGGTACACGAGTGCGCTGTTGGCCACGCCCAGCATCACCCCTGGTACGGCGATCCCCGAGTCGTTGAGGGCAAACCCCAGGAACGCGGCGATGGCGAAGCCGACCAAAGCGGCGGGTATGAACGACCTGATCGCGGCCAGGCGCCCGGGTGCCCGCCACATCAGGTAGCCGATGAAGACCGCCACGATCGGGACCATGACCGTCCAGATCGAGGTGGTGAGCACGGCCAGGTTCGAGTTGAGCTTGCGTCCCACGACGGTGCTGAGCGAGTGCAGGCCACCGGTCCGCACGCTTTCCACCAAGCGTCCCAGGTGGGTGCGGCGGTCAGGCGGGCGCGACAGGTCGAACGCGGCGAACACTCCGATGACGGCCACGGTGGCCAAGCCGCAGACGGCTGCGAGCCGCCAGCGGAGCTTCCAACCCAGCAGCAGGCTGCCCGTCACCCCGATGGCCGGCACCAGTGCCAGCACCCCCCCGACGTCTGAGCCCCAGATCGGCGCTCCGTCGAGGACCAGGGCCAACCCGAGCAGCGTCAAGCCGACCCAAACCGCCCAGCGGCCTCCGCCGAGACGGCGCACGACGAGGCCACACAAGAGGAACGCGGCCGCCGCCAGCTGCCCGAACGCCAGGTTGCCGAAGCCGGCGAATCGACCACCGATGGTCGGTGAGTACCCGAATACGGTGTTCAGCTGCAGGTGGGCGCCGGTGACCACGTCCACGGCCAGCAGCCCGAACATGAACAGCAGTGCGAGCAGGAGCGGATCACGCGCCTCCCGAGCTCCGGCGAACCAAAGCCCGATGGCCGCGATCACCGACCCGCCGATCAGGAAAGCCCAGTAGCCCGACGAACCGATCCGGTAGAAGGGGAAGAGCGCGGCGAGGTAGGTGAGCGGCAGGTAGGTCAGCAGAGCGAGCGCCCCCACCGCCACCACGGTGCGGGACCCGGCCCGGTGACGACGAAGGGCCCAGACGGCACCTAGCCACACCAGGAGGTTGAGGATCACGAAGGTCGTGGCGACGCTCGACACCATGTGGTCCCGGAACCGGGCCTCCCGGTCGGCTCGGAGCAGCCAGTCCCGCCGATCGTTCGCCGTGCCACCGGTACTGCCACGTTCGAAGGGCCGTCCGGTCATCCACGAGGGGCGCGCCACCTCCATCAGGTTGAGGATGGTGGGCGCGACGTCGGTCAGCGTCACGAAGCCGTCGCGGCGGGTCGTACCGGAACGCAACAGGCCGGGTCGGCCGCCCGGAACGTGGACGCCGGCCACCGTGAGCTCCACCCGCAGCGTCGTGTGGTACGAGCCCAGCACCAGCACGCCGTCCCGAGACAGATCCACTGCGGAGAGCAGCCGGCCGACCAGCCGGTCGGTATCGCGCATGGCCCGCTCTCGGAGAACTCGACGCTGCCGGGGATCCACCTGGTTTCGGTAGTGGTCTTCACGTACCAGGTCTGAACCTTCGACCAGCACCACCCGCCGCCCGGTCCACAGACGTTCGAACTCGGCGACCACCTTGTTCTCGTCGTAGCGCCACCCGAACGGTGCTGCTGGGTCACGCCGCAGCAGTCCTGAGCTCACGCTTCCGTATGGCACCTTTCCGTCTCTATCCATTAGCGCGGTTACCGCTTGGCGGCCGTATACACGGTCGCCGTTCTCCGCGCGTTCATCGGCGTTGGCCACTACAGCCCGGCTGATGCCCGCCCGGTCGAGGGCATCAGCCAACGCACCGGTACGGGCGTCGTAGCGCAGGTGCGCGTTGCGCCCCTTCAGAGCCGACACGGCCAAGCTGACCAGCGCTCGGCCCTGTCGGTGCCCGGTGATGCGCTTGTACACGGCGGGGACAGGGTCTCCACCGACGTCCTCCTCTGGGCCGAACCCGAGCCCGCTGGTCGAGGTCCCCCTGGCCGGCGCCCCCGCGCCGATGGTGGCGTAGGCATCCTCCGAGCCGGTGTGACGAACCACGCTTCGCAGAGACAGATCAGCCACCGTCGACCGGTCGAGCAGCCGGTCCAGGTTCGGCGTCTGGCCCCTGTGCAGGTCGAACCAGGACAGGGTGGGCAGGCTCAGGACGAGGAGCCGGCGGGCATGGGGCCGATCAGGCGCGGCGGCTGGACGAGCGGTCGCTGACCGGACCGCGCCCGGCGTAGGCCCACAGATCGCCCCCACGAGGACGATGCCGACGAGGATCATCCGGCATCCCCACCGCCGTGCGGTCATGAAGGCACCTGACGCCGGCTCATCGGTGCACCATCGGTCCTCGGTCCGCACGACCTGAGGCTTTGCTCACAGCTCACGGCTGCGGGACGAGCCGGTCGGCGCCCTTGCCGAAGCCGTAGTGGCCGATGCGGTGGCGACCAAGCTCGGCCAGGGTGAGCACGGCAGCCACTCGGCCTTCCTCCAAGTCGACGTAGTCGACGGTCGAGACTTCGTCTCGGAGATCATCGCCGACCACCGTTGCGGCACGTTCGCCCCGGCCAGGCCCCTTGTCCTGGATCCGGTAGTCCTCGGCCACCGCAGTGCGCAGTTGCGCGTCGAGTTGGTGGCGAAGCATCCGGGGCATCAAGGGAAGGAGCGATGGCTCGCCGGTGCTGCCCACGACGACCAACAGCCGCGGGGATCTGCCCTCCAGGACGGTGACGTCTTCACCGCTCTCACCGACCCGCTGGAACGACAAGAAGCCACTGCCGACCAACCTGGCCAGCACCGTGGACTCGTCGGGCGGGCGGGACGTGGTCGTCGTGGACCGACCGGAGGGGCGACGAGTGACCGGAGGGCTCGAGGTGATCGGCCGCTTGGACCGCGGCCGGGTGGTGGCAGTCGAGGGTGGTCTTCCACCACCGGATGGGCCCGACGCGGCCAGCTCCTCGGTCACACGCGACCAGGCACGGTCCCGAAGGCGGCTGCGCGACCCTCCGTCCGCACCGAGTAGGTCTCGCAGCGCGTTCCGATCGCCGTCGTCGTCCAACGTCCATTTGGTCTCCAGCCACAAGATGCCGGGAGCGTTGGCGCCCGCCTGCTGGCTCAGCTCGACGATCCTGCGGGCCGCCTCACCGTCAACCCCGCGCTGAGCCACCACCAGGACCGGGGTGTCGGGGAGCCGGCCAGCCACCGTGAGCGACTCGGTCTGCTCGATGTACCTGGCCGTGCGCTGAGCCTCTCCTTGCAACCGGTCGTTGGTCGCTTTGCGGGCGTCCAGATCGTTCGACACCGAGTTGATGTTGCTGCGCAGGTTGTCGACGATGGCCCGGTCCACGAAGGTCGACCCGACGACGATGCCGACAGTCAATGCCAGGAAGAACGCGGTCACCGACACGACATAGAACCGGAAGGAGATCAACGGAGAACCGAATCCCTCGCGCCGGCCCAGGTGGCCAGCGTCGGCATCCGCCCGCGGCACATCATCAGAACTTCCCTGTTATCGAGAACCAGAAGTTCCGCAGCGTCAACCAGAGCCCTTGCCAGTAGACGTGGATCGGTTCGGCGATGACGCCGACCACCACCATGACCATCACGGCCGACAACACGAGCAGGATCAGATCCCGTCGCCGCGCTTTGCCCTCGTACAGACGGCTGACCCCTTTGGCGTCGACCAACATCGGGCCGAGCCGCAGTCGGGTGAGGAAGGTCGAGGACATGCCATCACGGCCCTTGTCCAGGAACTCGACCATGGTGGCATGGGTGCCGACCGCCACGATCAGCTTCGCCCCGGCCTCGTAGGCCAGAAGCATCGCCGCGTCCTCGCTGGTGCCCTCCACGACGAACTCCACATACGGCTTGGCGAAGTGGGCCAGTTCGGCGCGGCCTGGTGCGCGCCCGTCGGGGTGGACGTGATGGATCAGCTCGGCCCCGACCTCCATGGCGCGGGCCGAGACCGAGTCGAAGTCGCCCAGGATGATGTCCGGCTTGACGCCGAGCTCGATCAGCGCATCGGCGCCGCCGTCGACTCCGATGGTCACTGGTCGGTACTCGCGGATGTAGGCCCTGAGATGGCGAAGGTCCTCGCGATAGTCGTGCCCCCGCACCACGATCACCGCGTGGCGACCTTCGAACCTCGTCCGTAGGTCAGGGAGGGCAAGAGGCGAGAACGTGAGCACCGCTTCCTTGCGCACGTATTCGAGGGTGTTCTCGGCGAACCGTTGCAGCTCACCGCCGATGCCGGCGCGGGACTGATCCATGCGATCGAGGATCTCGATCTCATCGAGAACCCGCCCCGACGCCAGTTCCTCACCGTCGCACAGCACCCGGTTGTCGGCCAGCTCGATGCGTTGACCGTCAGTCAAGCGGTCGAGCAGTTCCGGCCCCGCCTGGTCGATCAGGGTCAGCCCGGCCCGCACGATCCGGAGGGGACCGCCGTTGGGGTAGCGCCCGGTCATCGAGGAGCTGGCGTTGACCACCGCCACGATCCCGGCGTCGACCAGCGCGTCGGCGGCGACCCGGTCGATGTCTGCGTGGTCGATGACCGCGATCTCGCCAGGCAAGAGCCGCTTGACCAGATCCTTGGTGCGGCGGCCGATCCGGGCGACGCCTTCGATGTGGGTCGACCCGCGCCGGCGGCTCCGGCGCAGGGTCTTCACGAGCGGCCCCCGTCGCGCTGGCCGGCGGCGGACGCCAACAGCTCGGTCGCGTGTTCGCGAGCTCTCGTGCTCTGAGGGGTACCGGACAGCATCCGTGACAACTCCACCACTCGTTCCTCGGCACCCAGAGTGTCTGCTCGGGCGACCGTCGTCCCGCCATGTTGCACCTTGGTCACCGCCACCTGGGAGTCAGCGAACGCTGCCACCTGGGGAAGGTGGGTGACGACCAGCACTTGATGATCGCCGCCCAGGGCAGCCAGGGCTCGACCGACGACCAGTGCGGCCTGGCCGCCGACGCCCGCGTCGACCTCGTCGAACACCAGGATCGGCGGAGCCGCGGCAAGGACCAATCGCAGGGCCAGCATCGTGCGGGCCAGCTCTCCACCGGACGCGGACTTGGCCAGAGGCAGTGCCCGTGCACCCGGATTGGCGGCCAGTAGCAGGCTCACTTCGTCGCCGGGGTCGTCGTCGCCGACCGCGATGACCATCTCGGCCCGCGGCATGCCCAGCTCACTGAGGTGCGCCTGCACCGCGCTGGCCAATCGAGGAGCAGCCTCGCGCCGGGCCCGGCCCACCGACGCCGCGGCATCGTCCACCGCCTCGCGTGCTCGCTCCAGGTCGCGCTCCAACTGACCTGCCGTCTCGTCGTAGCCGAGTAGCACCTCGAGCCGCTGGCCGGCCTCGTCCCGATAGGCCAGCACATCGGCCAGCGTGCCCATCCGGTCGCCTCGGCCGGCTGTGCCGTACTTCCGGCGCAGATCGACAAGAAGCTGACGCCGCTGGCGGAGCGCTTCAAGGCGCTCCGGATCCTCTTCGATCCGCTCGCCCTCCGCCCTGACCTCGGCCACCACATCGGTCAGCTCGGCTACGACCGAGCGGAGGCGCTCCGCCGACCCCGAGAAGGGCCGCCTCCCTTCGATCGCCGACTCGGCCGCAGCCAGGGAATCGATCGAGCCGCCTTCATCGGCGAGTGCGGCCAAGAGCTGTTCCGCGGCCCGGCGATGGCCCGCCGCGTCGGCCAAGAGGCTTTCCTCGGCATCCAACCGTTCGTCCTCATCGGGCCCGTCGATCGCCGCACGATCGAGCTCTTCGACCTGGAACCGCAACAGGTCGACCTCGCGGGCTCGGGCACCGGGGTCGCCGCCCAGCTCGGACCTGCGTCGATGCAAGACGCGCACCGCCTCACGAGCGGAGTTGAGCGGGCCGAGGTCCACGCCGCCGAAGCGGTCCAGGGCATCCCGCTGGACGGCGGGGCGGAGCAGCGATTGGTGGGCGTGTTGACCGTGCAGGTCGATCAGCCGGGAACCGTGCTCCTCCAGCGCTGCGGCGGTAGCCATCCGGCCATCCACGTAAGCCCGGGACCGGCCGCTACGCGGCACGACGCGCGTGAGCACGATCTCGTCGCCGGCGGACTCGAAGCGGCCTTCGACCACTGCTTCGTCAGCCCCCGGCCGCACCAGGTCGGCGTCGGCTCGGCCGCCCACCAGCAGCTCGATCGCCTCCACCAGCATCGTCTTGCCTGCTCCGGTCTCTCCGGTGAGCGCGGTCATGCCCGGGCCGAGGATCAACCGGAGGTCGTGGATCACGCCCAGATCGCGCACCGCGAGCTCAACCAGGGACCCTCCGCCCGGACGTCGGCTGCTCACCGGTCGTTCAACCCGAACTTGGACTTCAAGATGCCATGGAAGTCGCGCTGGCCGAACGACACCAGCTTCGCAGGCCGCTCGGCGGCCGTGCAGATGATGGCGTCGCCGTCACACAGCGTCACCACGTTGCGGCCGTCCACCGACAACGTCGCCGGCCGCCCACCGTCCACCTCGAGGCGCAGCTCCACCGAGGGCTCGAGCACCAAGCTGCGGTCGAACAACATGTGCGGCGACACCGGCGTCAGCAGCATCGCGCGGTGGTTCGGCGCCACGATCGGTCCGCGTGCCGACAACGAGTACGCCGTCGAACCCGTCGGAGTGGCCACGATCAGCCCATCGGCCACGTAGCTGGTGAAGAAGCGTCCGTCGATGCTGACCCGCAACCGGACCGTGTGTCCCATCGAGATCTTCTCGAGCACGGCTTCGTTGAGCACAAGAAGCGATTGGAGCGGTCCCCCGGCCCCCGATGGCGCGTCGATGGTGATCCTCAGCATCATCCGCTCGTCGAGCGCGTAGAAGCCAGCCAGGAACCGTTCCAGCGCCGGCCGCCAGTCCGAAGGATCGGTTTCGGTGAGGTAGCCGAGCTGCCCCACGTTGATGCCGAGGACCGGTACGTCATGGTCGGCCACCAGGTGAACGGCGCGCAGCATCGTCCCATCGCCGCCCATCGCCACGGCCACCTCGAGGTCGTCGGCGAAACGCTCCTCGCCCTGACCCAGGTCGGCCCGTCCCAGCACCTCGGCGTCCGAAGTCGGCAAGCGCACGTTGTGGCCCTGCGATTCCAGCCAGGCCAGAGCTTCGGCGGCCAGCTCCCTCGCCTGGCCGCGGTCGTGGTGCAGCACGAGGGCCAAGGCGGTCATGAGATCGGCCGATCGTCGTCGCCGGCCGCTGCCACCTGGGCCGCTTCGACGGCCCGGTCGACGAGGGCCTCGAGGTCACCTTCGGCGATGCCCCCACGGTCGGCCACCGCGTGGACGAGGAACTCGACGTTCCCCTCGGCTCCCCGCAGCGGCGACACCATGACCCCCATGATCGCGGCTCCTCGCTCCCCCAGGGTGCGTCCCACCTCCAGCAGCGTGCGACGCCAAACCTCGGGGTCGGTGATCACGCCCCGTCCGCGCGACGCCTCGGTCCGGCCGGCCTCGAACTGCGGCTTCACCAACAGCACGAGATCGGCCTGCGGACGACAGACCTGCACCAGGTTGGCCGCCACGGTGCGCAGCGAGATGAACGACAGGTCCCCGACCACACAGTCGACGGTTCCGTTGATCACGCCCGCATCGACCGTGCGCATGTTGGTGCGTTCGTGGATCTCGACACGGGCATCTTGACGCAAGCGTTCGTGGAGCTGTCCGTAACCGACGTCGACGGCCACGACCCGGTCGGCGCCCCGCTGCAGGACGCAGTCGGTGAAGCCGCCGGTCGAAGCGCCGGCATCGAGGATCCGCTTGGTCGAGACGTCGACGCCGAACCGGTCGAGCGCGGCGTCGAGCTTCTCGCCGCCGCGACTGACGAACCGTGGCCCGGGTCCGACGAGGCGAATGGGCTCATCCGGCTGGACCAGCCGAGCCGGCTTGAGTGCCGGTGCACCGCCGACGACCACCCGGCCTGCTTCGATGGCCTGACGGGCCCGATCGCGGCTCTCGACCAAGCCGCGACGGACCATCTCGGCATCCAGCCGCCGACGTGAGGACGTGACGACCCCCGTTGCCGCGGAGACGACGCTGCGGGCTATCGGCGAGCCTTCGAAGCCGTCTTGGCGGCGGCGCGCTTCTTGGTCGGGCTCTTCTTGGCCGACGTCTTGGTCGAGGACTTCTTGGCCGGCGATTTCGTGGCCGACGTCTTCCTGGCGGAGGTCTTCCTGGCCGACGTCTTGCTGGCCGACGTCTTGCTGGCGCTCGTGGCTGCACCACCGGACCGGGTGCTCAGTGTTGAGATCTGCCGTTCCAGGCGGGAGATATCGGACTTGGTCGCCAGCCCTAGGTTGCTGACCTGATCGCGCACGTCGCGCCGGACCTGCTCGAACAGCCGCTCGGTGTTCTTGCGACTGCGCTCCACCAGTTCAGCCACCGTCGCTTGGGCTTGGCCCGTCTGGACCTCACCCGCTTGGACCAGATCACGGACGATGGCTTCGGCGCGCGACTGGGTCAGCTGCGTGAAGGCCATGCCTGCGTCGAGGTACCGCCTGAGGATGTTGGTCTGTGGCATGGAGCCGAAGGGTATCGGGGCGGGCTCGCCAGCAACAGTCTGCGAGGCGGTGCGTCATCGACTAATCGGCGGCTCCTGAGCTACAAGCTCGCCCAGGTTCGCGGCGACGACGTCCGGCACCGGGTCCGGTGGAGGCTCTAGTGACGTCGTCACCCCGCTGAGCACGAGGGCGAAGCGGTAGCCGAGCACCCGCGCCAACCGGCCATCGGTGTCGGGACGATCGCCGACCAGCGTGCCGTTCTGGCCGTAACGATCGGCCAGCAGATCAGCCATGGGACGGTACGGCTTGCCTGCTACGACTGCAGCGGCTCCACTGGCTCGCTCGATGCTGGCCAGGATGGCCCCGGTTCCGGGAAGGAGCCCACCGCTGCTGGGGTAGGTGGCGTCGTCGTTGGTGGCCAACAGCCTGGCGCCGGCCCGCACCGCGTCAGCAGCAACCCGCATGCGCTCGTAGTCGAAGCTCGGGTGGTACCCGACCACCACCGAATCGGCCGGGCCATGGTCGACCGCATCGGCGTGACGTTCGTCGAGAGCCTCTCGCACGCCGGGCCCGGCGCACACCAACACCCGTTCCCCCGGCTCGACCAGTGAAGCCACGGCCATGGCCGAGGTGACGACGTCGCCACATCCGTCGATCCCCAGTCGGGCCAGCTTGGCGTGCAACTCGGCTACCGGACTGGCCGAGAAGTTCGTGGCGAAAGCGATGGTCTCCCCCGCCGCCCGAAGCGTCAAGACCGCCTCCGCCGAACCGGCGATCGGCGTGTCGCCCAACCACACGACACCGTCGAGGTCGATTATCCAGGCCATCGGCGGATCATGGCAGGAGGAGCGGTCGATCACCATGCGGCTGGCGATCGGCCGATCGGCGGCGGCGTCCAAGCCGGCTCGACTGCACCTGCTAGGACAGGACGATGCCCCGCTTCGAACCGTTCGCCGGCGTGCGGTATGACACTGACCAGTTCTCGATGGCCGACGTCACCGCACCGCCCTACGACGTGCTGTCCGCCGCCGATCGGGCTGCCCTGTGCGCCCGGTCCGATCACAACGTGGTGTGCATCGACGTGCCGAGCGATGCGGGTGGCGTTGACCGCTACACCGAGGCCGGCGCTCGATTCGACCGCTGGCGTGCAGAGGGTGCGTTGATCACGGATCCGGAGCCCACGTTCACGCTGTACCGCATGAGCCACACCGACGACTCAGGTCGACCGGCCACCACCGTGGGGGTGATCGGGGCACTGGAGCTGAGCCGGCCCGACGATGGTGAGATCCTCCCCCACGAACACACCACACCGAAAGCTCGCTCGGACCGACTCGACCTCCTGCGCGCCACCCGGGCGAACCTGTCGCCGGTATGGGGACTGTCGCTGGCCACCGACCTCAGCCACTTGCTGACGTGCGACGGTCCACCGCTCGAGCAGTGGAACGATGACGACGGCGTCGACCACGCGGTGTGGAAGATCAGAGCAGCCGATCAGCTGGCCGACATCTCGGCGGCCGTCGGCGGTGCACCGATGGTCATCGCCGACGGGCACCACCGATACGAGACCTGCCTCGCTTACCGCGACGAGCGCCGAGCTTCGGAGGGAACAGGTGGGCCGGCCGACGCCACGATGTGCTTCGTCGTGGAGCTGGCGCCGGATCAGCTCACCGTTCGGCCCATCCACCGACTCCTCACGGGACTGCCCGAGGGCATGGACCTACGCCAACGGTTGGCGGACAGCGGGCTGCACCCGGGCACGGACATCGAGGCCACGGCCATGACCGACGGTCGCTGGTCGCAGATCATGGCCGACGAGGGCGCCCTGGTTCTGGTCGAGCCGGGCCGGGCCACCCTGTTGCACCCGGACCCGGCCGCGTTCGGTGACCTGGCCGATCTCGACAGCGCTCGACTCGCTCGAGCGTTGGAGGCGCTGCCCGCCCACACGGTCTCCTATCAGCACGGTGCCGAGCTCGTGGTCGAGGCGGTCGGCAACGGTGAGGCGCAGGCCGGCATCCTGGTCCGCCCGCCCGAGGTGGCCCAGATCGAACGCAACGCCCACGCGCGCCGACGCATGCCAGCCAAGACGACGTTCTTCCACCCGAAGCCGAAGACCGGGATCGTGTTCCGCGACCTCTCCTGACCGCCGGTTTCCCAAGCGCCCAGCCGCCTGAGAAGCTGACCGAGTGACGCGGACCCAGTCGGTCAGCCCCGGCCCAGGTCCTGGTCGAGCAGGTCCATCAGGAGGCCGTCTCGATAGCGGCCGTCTTCCCACCACACCCGCTCGTAGCGGCGCATGATCCCCACGGGACGAAACCCGACCTTCTCGTAACAGCCGATGGCCGCGGCGTTGTCAGCCGCCGGGTCGATGGTGAGCCGATGGTGGTGGCGATCCCGAACCAGGTGCTCGGCCAAGGTTCGGACGCTGTCCGTGCCGACTCCCCGCCCGTGGATGGAGGGGGCCAGGTACACGTCGATTCCCGCATTCCGGTACATCACGTCGTCTTCTTCGTGGTACTGGATCGACCCGACCACGCGGTCGTCCAACTCGACCACGTAGACCACCGACTCGTCGGGTTCGTCGGGCGGCCCCCACCAGCGAAGCACTTCGGGCGCAGCGCGGATCTGTTGGAGGATCGGGTCGTCGGTCGGCTCATGCAGCCGAAGCCGCACATGCCGGCCCTTCAGCCTGGGAGTGGGTCCGATCAGGATGGGCTGGACCAGGTCGGGCGACTGTGCAGGAGGGAGTCGATATCACCCGGACCGGACTTGTCCTGGGCGGCGGCGAGCTGGCGGTTGGTCTCTCGGCCGTAGTCGAGCCGCTCGACCGCCCGGAACACCCCGATCGGGGTCGGCTCGGTCGGTCCCGCGCTCAGGCGGGAGAGCATGAACGCCAGCCCGGGTTCATCCCGCGCCTCGTCATGGACGAGGATGGCGTCCTCACCGACCTCGCCCACGTCGACGATGCGTGCTCGACCTTGCCCGTCCAGCGCAACCCCGCGTTCGCCTTCAGGGCCGAAGCGGATCGGCTGGCCGTGCACCAAGGGGATGAGCATCGAGTCGCGGGCGGCCCTGGACGTGATCGCCGCGAATGCTCCGTCGTTGAAGACGTTGCAGTTCTGGTAGATCTCCACGAACGCCGATCCCCGGTGGGCGTGGGCGCGACGGAACATCTCCATCATGTGCTGACGGTCCATGTCGTGGGTGCGGGCCACGAACGTGGCCTCGGCCCCGAGGGCCAGGCTGACCGGGTTGAAGGGGTGGTCGAGCGATCCGAACGGCGTGGACTTGGTGACCTTGCCCAACTCGCTGGTCGGCGAGTACTGGCCCTTGGTAAGGCCGTAGATCTGGTTGTTGAACAGCAGGATCGTGATGTTGACGTTGCGGCGCAGGGCGTGGATGAGGTGGTTCCCCCCGATCGACAGCGAGTCACCGTCACCGGTGACGACCCACACGTCGAGGTCGTCACGGGCCATGGCCAAGCCGGTGGCGATGGCCGGGGCCCGGCCGTGGATGCTGTGCATCCCGTAGGTCTCCATGTAGTACGGGAAGCGGGCGGCGCAGCCGATGCCGGAGACGAACACCGTGTTCTCGGGCTTGACGCCGAGGTCCGGCATCAGCATCTGGACCGCTTTGAGGATGCCGTAGTCACCGCAGCCAGGGCACCAACGGACCTCTTGGTCGCTGGCCCAATCCTTGGGAGCGGTGGTGCTGGCGGCCACGTCGGTCATGCTCCGAGCTCCTTCAGGATGGCTGCTTCCAGTTCCCCGGCGGTGAACGGGACGCCTTGCACCTTCGTCACGGATCGGGCGTCCACCAGGTACTCGGCCCGCACCATCTTCGACAGTTGCCCGAGGTTCATCTCCGGCACCAGGATGCGCGGGTAGCGGCGCAGAACGTCCCCCAGGTTCGAGGGGAACGGGTTGAGGTGGACGAGGTGGGCGCGGGCCACCTTCTCGCCGCGCGCCCTACAGCGGTCCACCGCCCCGCCGATCGCTCCCCAGGTCGAGCCCCAGCCGAGCACGAGGATCTCGGCGTCGTCGATGTCACCTTCCACGCTGACCGCGGGGATGTCTCCGGCGATACCCGCCACCTTGTCGGCCCGCAGGTGCACCATGCGCTCGTGGTTGGCGGGGTCATAGGAGATGTTGCCCGACCCGTCCTCCTTCTCGATCCCTCCGATGCGGTGCATCAGGCCAGGCGTGCCCGGCACGGCCCAAGGACGGGCCAGGGTGTCGGGATCTCGGAGGTACGGCCAGAACTCGGCCTGGCCATCGGCGCCCGTGTGGTTGGGCTCGCTGGCGAAGGACACCGAGATGTCGGGCAGTGAGTCGACGTCGGGCAGGCGCCACGGTTCCGAGCCGTTGGCCAGGTACCCGTCGGACAGCAGGATCACCGGCGTGCGGTAGCGGAGGGCGATCCTGGCGGCTTCGATGGTCGCCTCGAAGCAGTGGGCGGGGCTGAAGGCGGCGACGATCGGGATGGGTGATTCTCCGTGGCGGCCGTACATCGCCTGGAGCAGATCGGCAGCCTCGGTCTTGGTGGGGAGGCCGGTGGAGGGGCCACCCCGCTGGATGTCGATGATCAGCAGCGGAAGCTCGAGGCTCACCGCCAGGCCCATCGTCTCGGACTTGAGGGCGATTCCCGGACCACTGGTGGTGGTCACGCCCAGATGACCGCCGAACGCCGCGCCGAGCGCGGCGCCGATCCCCGCGATCTCGTCTTCGGCCTGGAGCGTCCTCACGCCGAAGTTCTTGTGCTTGGACAACTCGTGGAGGATGTCCGAGGCCGGGGTGATCGGGTAGGAGCCGAGGAACAGCGGCAGACCGGATAGCTGGCTGGCCGCCACCAGACCCCAGGCCAGCGCGGTGTTGCCGGTGATGTTGGTGTAGGTGCCGGCGGGGAGGATGGCCGGGTTGACCACGAAGGCGTGGTCGAAGAGCTCAGCGGTCTCACCAAAGGCATGGCCGGCCCGGAACGCCGTGCGATTGGCCTCGGCCACCTCGGGCCGCTTGGCGAACTTCTCCTCGATCCAGTTGAGCGTCGGCTCGGAGGGCCTGGTGTACATCCAGCTCACGAGCCCCAGCGCGAAGAAGTTCTTAGAACGCTCGGCGTCCCGGGGCTTCACACCGAGCGGCGCCACCGCGTCCTTGGTCAGCTTGGTCATCGGAACCTCATAGACCGTGTACCGGTTGAGAGTGCCGTCGGTGAGGGGGCTCGACCGGTACCCGGCCTTGGTCAGGTTCCGATCATCGAACGCGTCGGTGTTGATGAGCAGCGTCCCGCCTTCGGCCAGGCGATGCAGCTCGGAACGCAACGCCGCCGGGTTCATGGCCACCAGAACGTTTGGCGCGTCGCCCGGAGTGGTGATCTCGTGGTCAGAGATGTGCACCTGGAACGCCGACACGCCGGCCAAAGTGCCGGCTGGAGCTCGGATCTCTGCCGGAAACTCGGGCAGGGTGACCAGGTCGTTTCCGAACATCGCGCTAGCGCTGGTGAATCGGTCACCGGTCAGCTGCATGCCGTCGCCGGAGTCGCCGGCGAAGCGAATGATCACCCGGTCGATCTCGACCGGAGTAGCGGCTCGTGCCGCAAGGTCGGCCACGCTGCCCCCTTGTGCTGTAGGTCTCGAAGCCAGGGTAGCCACCCGCCCCGGCAAGCCGACCGATCCGCCTCAGCAGTCAGAGCCCACCGTGAACCAGGTCCTGGCTCCGCTAGGTGATAGATGCCTCGTAGATGCTCTTGATCGCGGCGTCGAGCGCGGCATCGAACTCGGCGTCGCTCTGCTGCGCGCTGAGGCCCTCGGTGAGCGCACGCGAGAAACTCGCGGTCACGCCCTTGTTGCGCGCCAGCCGCCGGTTCGCCTCCTCGCGCGAGTAACCCCCGGACAGCGCCACCACCCGGAGCACGTTCGGGTGATCCACCAGGTCACGGTAGAATTCGTCCTGCTCCGGCAAGGTCAGCTTCAACATGACGGGGTGATCGGCGTCGAGGTCCTCGAGGTGACCGAGGAGGGCGGCCTTCAACCGCACCTCGGCCTCGGCCTTGTCCGGGCTGTGGATGTCGATCTCGGGCTCGATGATCGGAACGAGCCCCGACTCGAGGATCTGGTGGCCGACCTCGAACTGCTGATCCACGACGGCTCCCACTCCGGTGTCGTCGGCCAGCTTGATGACCGACCGCATCTTGGTGCCGAACATGCCTTTGGCCACGGCTCGCGCCAGCAGGTCTTCTAGCCCGGGGATGGGTTTCATCACCTGGGCCCCGTCGGCCTCCCCGGCCAAGCCCTTGTCGATCTTCAGAAACGGCACGACGTGCTTCTCGGCCCACAGGTACTCCCCGGTGCCCCGGCCCTCCACCAGGCGATCCATGGTGTTCTCGAACAAGATCGCGCCGAGGATCCGGTCGCCGCTGAAACTCAGGCTGGTGATGATGCGCGTGCGCATCTGATGGACGAGGCCGAACATCTCCTCATCGTTGGTGTACTGGTCTTCGCCGACGCCGTACAGCGCGAGAGCTTTGGGGGTACTGCCCCCGCTCTGATCCAGTGCGGCGATGAAGCCCTTTCCGTTCCTGACCTTCTCCAGCTGCTCCTGATGCATGCTTCGATCCCCGTCTGTGTTCCTGCCCGGTTGGAGCCCCATCTTGGCCGCGTCCGGAACGCGGGTCACAACCCACCGGCCCGGTCCGAACCACTGCCCTACCGGGCCCGCCCCGATCCCGGCAGGTCGACCCGCTCGCGCATCCGAGCGAATGCCGCGACCACGGCCCGGCGCTGGGACGCGGCGAGCACCTTGTCGGCGATGACCTCGGTCCGGCTGGCCGTGGCGCCGCCGGATCGGAAGAACCGCCGGGAGACCTCGCCGGTGACCACGACCTCGCTCCCCTGCACGAGGCGATCCGCCGACGCCGGCGGATCGGCCCACACCACAGGGACTGTCGCGGCGCGCCGACCCTCTTCCCGGGTGGTCACCTCGTAGGTCACGAGCCGATCACCGGATGCCAGGATCCGCTCCTCGGGATCTCTTGACAACGTCCCCTGCAACAGCACCACGTTCATCGCGCAACCTCCACTTGTCCCATCGGTGACCGCCAGCGATCGCGCCGCGGTCCTGACAACAGCGGGGGAAGTCACCGGTCACCCTAGGCCGGGGGTGTGACAGGAAATCGCAAGTCTCATCCTGTTGCGACGCTCTGGGCCTCAGCTGATGTTGGAGGCCCGCTCGACCGCATCGGCGAAGTCGGGCTCCGAGCTCGCCACCCACCGGAACAGCTCGCGAGCCTTCGCCACGTCGCCGGAGCGCTCGTAGAGGTCGGCGAGGGCATAGGCCTGCCGGAGATGATGCGCTTGTACTCGCTTCGGTGGGTTGGCGGCGTTGCGCAGCAGTTCGATCGCTTGGCCCAGCTGGCCTCGATCGGCGAGCGATCCGGCGACGACGATGCGACCTTCGGCCACCAGGTCCGCAGCGGGAGACGCCGCCCGGAGCTCCTCCCACAGCTCGTCCACCCGCGACCAACGCTTGAGGGCCCGGTAGCAGTCGGCCAGCACCGGATGTTGCTCGGTCGATGAGGTCGATGCCGCGAATGCCTCCAGTTCCCTCGCCGCCTCCTTCCATCGGCCGAGCCGGTAATACGTCAAGCCCAGCAACTCCCGCACGGTGAGCGCGCCCGGAGCCTGCTCCGCCAGCGGCTTCAGCAGGGCACGGGCCTCCCCGAACCGCTCCCGTTCGAATGCTCTCGTCGCCTCTCGGAGCTGCATCGCGGCCCGCGGCGCCCGTGCAGAGCCGACCGCAGTGGCCAGCTCTTGGCCGGCCCGTTCACCGGCCGATCCACGACCCGCGGACCGAGGAGGGCGGCCCCGGGATCGGCGAGGCTCGGGATCGCGCCCAGGCGCGGACCTTCCGGGCCGGTCGCCCTGAACAGCCCCAGGGGCTTCGGCCCGCATGTGATCAGTTCGTTCCCATCTCTCTGGCTCGAACCGCGTGCGGGCCTGGTTCGGGGGCCGGCGACCGGGTGCTTCGTGGCGCGGAGCCGGGTCGGGCTCGCCGATCCGAGCGGCGCCACGTCGGGCGACGCTGCCCCACCCACGGGGCGGTTGCCCGTTCACCCCCCGACCTCGAGGCCCCTCGCCTTTGCGGCGCGGAGGCCTGTCCGCGGGCGGCACCATCTTCGGGACAGTAGCGGACACGCCGTTCGCGCCCTGGAACGCGAAAGGACCCCGCACGGGGCGGGGCCCTTTGGAGAAATTCGGCGGCGACCTACTCTCCCAGGGAGTCTCCCCCCAAGTACCATCGGCGCAGGCAGGCTTAACTTCCGTGTTCGGGATGGGAACGGGTGTGACCCCACCGCAGTAGCCACCGAAACCTGTTGTCAATGGGGAGCGCGCAGCGCTCAACCCCTTGAAGACTGGATAGCGAGCACGAACGACATTGTTGATCCAAGCCCTCGGCCGATTAGTACCGGTCGGCTGAACGTGTTGCCACGATTACACCTCCGGCCTATCAACGTGATGGTCTCTCACGGGCCTTACCTGGTTAACCCAGTGGGGAACCTCATCTAGGAACGAGCTTCGCACTTAGATGCTTTCAGCGCTTATCTCTTCCGCAGGTCGCTAACCAGCAGTGCCCTTGGCAGGACAACTGGCACACGAGAGCTGCGTCCGTCCCGGTCCTCTCGTACTAGGGACAGCCTTCCTCAAGTTCCCTCCGGCTGCAGAGGATAGGGACCGAACTGTCTCACGACGTTCTAAACCCAGCTCGCGTACCGCTTTAATGGGCGAACAGCCCAACCCTTGGGACCTGCTTCAGCCCCAGGATGCGATGAGCCGACATCGAGGTGCCAAACCTTCCCGTCGATATGGACTCTTGGGGAAGATGAGCCTGTTATCCCCGGGGTACCTTTTATCCGTTGAGCGACGGCGCTTCCACACGCAACCGCCGGATCACTATGCCCTGCTTTCGCACCTGCTTGACTTGTAGGTCTCGCAGTCAAGCTCCCTTGTGCCATTGCACTCGACGGCTGATTGCCAACCAGCCTGAGGGAACCTTTGGGCGCCTCCGTTACTCTTTAGGAGGCGACCGCCCCAGTCAAACTACCCACCTGACGCTGTTCCCCATCCCGATCAGGGACGTGGGTTAGAGCTCCGTTATGAGCAGGGTGGTATTTCAAGGGCGACTCCACACTGACTGGCGCCAATGCTTCCTAGTCTCCCACCTATCCTACACAACACATAACAAAACTCAACATCAAGCTATAGTAAAGGTCCACGGGGTCTTTCCGTCCTTCTGCAGCTAACGAGCATCTTTACTCGTACTTCAATTTCGCCGGGTCTGTGGTTGAGACAGTAGGAAAGTCGTTACGCCATTCGTGCAGGTCGGAACTTACCCGACAAGGAATTTCGCTACCTTAGGACCGTTATAGTTACGGCCGCCGTTTACCGGGGCTTAGGTTCAGAGCTTCGCCCTTGCGGACTAACCCTTCCCCGTAACCTTCCGGCACCGGGCAGGCGTCACAGCGTATACATCGTCTTAGGACTTCGCACGCTGCTGTGTTTTTAGTAAACAGTCGCTTTCCCCTGGTCTGTGCCACCCCTTCGAGCTCGGGACGATAAGTCCGTCACCCTGATGGGGTCCTCCTTCTCCCGAAGTTACGGAGGTATTTTGCCGAGTTCCTTAACCACAGTTCTCCCGATCGCCTTGGTATTCTCTACCTGCCCACCTGTGTTGGTTTGGGGTACGGGCACCGTGCCAGCTCGCTAGAGGCTTTTCTAGGCAGCATGGGATCAGTGACTTCTCCTAGAACGGATCGGCATCACGTCTCAGGATTATGAGGGCCGGATTTGCCTGGACCTCTCCCTACACGCTTACCCCAGGACAACCATCGCCTGGGCTCACTTACCCTCCTGCGTCCCCTCATTGCTTACCTCCTCCTCGTGGGTCGGTTCGTCTCCGAAGAGACAGCCCCTTAGCAACAAAGACTTGGTATGGGCGCGGACACGGCGGTACCGGAATATCAACCGGTTGTGCATCGACTACGCCTTTCGGCCTCGCCTTAGCTCCCGACTTACCCTGGGTGGATTAGCCTTCCCCAGGAACCCTTGGGCTTTCGGCGGAGGGGTTTCTCACCCCTCTCTCGCTACTCATGCCAGCATTCTCACTCGAGCGCGCTCCACGACGGTTCACACCGGCGCTTCGCGGCACGCCCGACGCTCCCCTACCACCCACGCGCAAGGCGTGGATCCGCGGCTTCGGCTCTGGACTTGAGCCCCGTTACATTATCCGCGCAAGACCACTCGACCAGTGAGCTGTTACGCACTCTTTCAAGGGTGGCTGCTTCTAAGCCAACCTCCTGGCTGTCTGGGCAGTCTCACATCGTTTTCCACTTAGTCCAGAATTTGGGGCCTTAGCCGGCGGTCTGGGCTGTTTCCCTTTCGACCGCGAAGCTCATCCCTCGCAGTCTCACTGCCGGGCTCTGGAGTCATGGCATTCGGAGTTTGGTTGGGGTCGGTAAGCTTGTAGGCCCCCTAACCCATCCAGTGCTCTACCTCCATGACTGAACACCCGACGCTGCACCTAAATGCATTTCGGGGAGAACCAGCTATCACCGAGTTTGCTTGGCCTTTCACCCCTATCCACAGGTCATCCCCCCAGTTTTCAACCTAGGTGGGTTCGGCCCTCCACGAGGTCTTACCCCCGCTTCAGCCTGCCCATGGATAGATCACTCGGCTTCGGGTCTGCAGTGTGCGACTGAACGCCCTGTTCAGACTCGCTTTCGCTCCGGCTACCCATCACTGGTTAACCTCGCCACACACCGCAACTCGCTGGCTCATTCTTCAAAAGGCACGCCATCGCGGCCATGGCCGAAGCCATCGCGACGCTTTGACTGATTGTAAACCAACGGTTTCAGGTACTATTTCACTCCCCTCCCGGGGTACTTTTCACCTTTCCCTCACGGTACTAGTTCACTATCGGTCGTCTACGTATACTTAGCCTTACGAGGTGGTCCTCGCGAATTCACGCCAGTTTTCACGGTCCCGGCGTTACTTGGGATGATCGAGCGGAGTCTGAATACGTTTCGTGTACGGGGCTCTTACCCACTGTGGCGCGCCTTTCCAGAACGCTTCCACTACGCATCAGATTGGTAACTCCGTGAAGGGTCTGGTGCCCCTTCCCTCGAGTCCCACGACCCCCGACTGGCAACGCCACCAGGCTTTGACACCAGTCAGGTTTGGGCTGTTCCCGTTTCGCTCGCCGCTACTCAGGGAGTCGCTGTTGCTTTCCTTTCCTCGGGGTACTGAGATGTTTCAATTCCCCCGGTTCCCTCTACCGGCCCTATGTGTTCAGACCGGAGTGACACCCTTGCAGGTGCCGGGTTTCCCCATTCGGACATCCACGGATCAACGCTTTCTCGGCAGCTTCCCGTGGCTTATCGCAGCCAGACACGTCCTTCATCGGTAGTAGACGCCAAGGCATCCACCGTTGGCTCTTTGTAGCTTGGAACAACAAAGATGCTCGTGCTCGCTATGCAGTTCTCAAAGGGCGTGGCCGGGCCAGGACCTCAGAAGGCCTTGACCGTCGACAAGAAGGACGCCGACCGAGGTCGACGTTGCCTCCCGGAGCACAACAAGGCCCCCGTCAGGCAAGCCTGACCGGGGCCCCGGGTACTCCCTCAGAGCGGAACAGAGGACGGAACGACCAGACATCGCCGCGGACCGGGAGGGGGAAACCTGCGACCGATCTGCAACGACGAATGACCCAGCTAGCGAATGCTTCAACTGGGAATCCCCTTCCCATGAAGGAAGGATTGGACTCCTTAGAAAGGAGGTGATCCAGCCGCACCTTCCGGTACGGCTACCTTGTTACGACTTCACCCCAATCGCTGACCCCACCTTCGACAGCTCCCTCCCAAAGGGTTGGGCCACTGGCTTCGGGTGTTGCCAACTTTCGTGGTGTGACGGGCGGTGTGTACAAGGCCCGGGAACGTATTCACCCCGGCGTTGCTGATCCGGGATTACTAGCGACTCCAGCTTCATGGAGTCGAGTTGCAGACTCCAATCCGAACTGAGACCGGCTTTATGGGATTCGCTCAACCTCGCGGTATAGCAGCCCTTTGTACCGGCCATTGTAGCATGTTTGCAGCCCTGGATATAAGGGGCATGATGACTTGACGTCGTCCCCACCTTCCTCCGAGTTGACCCCGGCAG
>JAABUN010001007.1_pt1 | contig 67213 bp, 68 predicted proteins | sample 5559311 | NCBI WGS metagenome assembly JAABUN01 (sample SAMN10711877, study PRJNA513370) | rock metagenome | isolation source: Antarctica rocks | place: Antarctica: Victoria Land, Siegfried Peak sud | reverse complement strand
TCGATCCCCGCGACCTCGAGCGAGCCCGCGCCCTCTATGCCAAGTACCACCTCGAGGAAGTAGGCCCGCCGCTGTAACCGGCGGGCTGAGTACCTGCGGCGTGTCTTACCGAAGTCGGCGGTGGTTGCTCACATCACGCCCCGCCACGACATGACACATCCTGGTCGGATCGGTAGCCGATCTCCGCGCACCTCGAACGGGCTTTTTCAGCAGCCTGCTAGAGCGGGTTGCAGATGTCTCGGTCACCGCTCCGCCGTGGCCTCAGAGAGGCCGTCCGGTTCAGCCCGGGCTGTAAGCCCCGGGCGGCGGCGAAGGCGGCCATCCCTTCTGAAACCCGCTCTAATGGTCTGGCGCCGCTGAGCAGCGGCGCACGTGGGCTCGAACCGCAGTTCGCCGGACGCGCTCGCCTTCGATCCCGGCTGGCATCGGCTGTACGTCGCCTCGGAGTCCGGTGTGGTGTCGCTGTTCGACGGGCACGGTACCAAGCTCGAACCGGTCGGGGACTACCGCGCTCCCCACGCGCACTCGATCGCAGTCGATCCGGCGACGCATCGGATCTATCTGCCCTTGGAGGATGTGGATGGCACGCCGGTGTTGCGAGTGGTGGCGTCCGAAGACGCGGCGTAGGTGACGGGATCGACATTTTCGGCGGTCGCTGGTGTCGACGTGACCGCCTCTCCCGATTGCCTCACCGCGACGAGCACATCGGCGTTACATTGCCTGGTCGACGCGGTCGGGCGGGCGGGGATGACGGCCGTTACCCCCCGCCGATGGCCGCAGCTTTTATCGCACTGCGGGCTACCCAACGTCACCCTCGGGACTTTGGCCTCGCGCTCCCTAGCGCAGCAGCCGCTCGATGATGACCTGCTCGGCACGGGCCGCGTCAACGGTCACGGCAACGGTCGCCGTCGCCGCTAATCCGTCCGTTGGTCGCCGGGCGATGGTCGCGCCGGTAGTCAATCGCCCGTGCGTCTCCACGGCAATGTAAAGCGGCGCTAGCTCCACGAGATCCGGCGCGATTACCACCGCTGCCGCCAGCGGGTCGTGGAGGATCGTCTCGCCATTTGTGGCAAACCACGGATAGCGTGCGACCTGCTCCGCGACCGCGTCGTGGAAGGGACTGCCAATGGCCCGCAGGCGAATAAGGTCTGCTTGCCGAATGTGGCAGCGCGTCGTGACGTCGAGCGGGACGAGTGTGATCGGGGCTCCCGAAGTGAGCACGACATGTGCCGCGTCCGGATCACAGACGATGTTGTGCTCCGCGACCGGGAGATGGAGCGTTTCAGGACCGCGCAGCACGCCGCCCATGATCGTCAGGTGCCCGAGGTGCTGTGCTAGCTCTGGCTCCTTCAATAGCGCCAGAGCGACGTTGGTGAGGGGACCGATGGCCAGCAAGTGGATCTGCCCTGGGTTTTCCATCACCGTCCGGATGATGAAGTCAACGGCGTGCTCCGCTGGGAATGTGGCGGGCTCATCGCGGTCGTCGAGTAACCCCTCGCCCTCATGCCCCCCCCAGTAAATGTCTCGCAAGCCGAGGAGGGGACGGCGGGCGCCGAGGAAGACCGGGATCTGGCTGTGACCGCGGAGGGCGAAGAGCTTGCGCACCATCCGGCCACGGAGCTCGACATCGCCGTAGACGCAGGTAATACCTTCGAAGGAGAACTCGGGTGAACCGAGCATGAACGCGATCGCCAGGCAGTCGTCGACGTCCGTGCCAATGTCGGTGTCGAGGATCGTGCGAATCGTCACCCTGGCTCCTTTCAACCTCAGTGCACCCCTTGGTGCATTTCCATGCTCGCGCCGAGTCTGCGGTCACCCGCGAGGTGGCATGTGACACCATGGCCGGCGACGAGTAGAGGCCCTCACTCCGAGTTCGCTGGTGTTACCCCTTGATCCCTGATCCGACGATACTGGTCACGTAGAAGCGTTGGAGCGGAATGACGAGGATAAGGGGCACCACGGCTGCGATCGTCGTCGCGGCGAAGAGTCGGTCCCAATAGCTTGTCTGCTGTTCGACTCCCAGGATGTTGACCGCGACTTGGACGACACGATACTTGGCGTCTGGCGCAACGAGCATGGGCCAGAAGTACGAGTTCCATTGAGCGAGGAAGACAATGATCGCCGAGGTGACGAGGACCGGGCGCGTCAGGGGCAGCACGATCCCGACCAAGACCCGCGGCCACGTCGCCCCATCGATTCGGCCTGCATCGATGAGATCTTGCGGAATCTCGGCGAAGAATTGCCGAAAGAGAAAGATCACCGTGCCGTTAGCAATGGCCGGCACAATCAACGCCTGCCACGAGTTCACCCAGCCGAGGCTGTTGACAAGGGTGTAGGCCGGGATGACGGTGGCCTCGTACGGCACCATGAAGCTCACGAGGGTGACAACCCAGAGGGCGTTCTTGCCTCGAAATTCGAACCGGGCGAAGGCGAACCCGGCAAGCGCCCCGACCGTCACACTCAAGATCACGGTGACGATGCCCAGGCCGAAGGTGTTCAGCATCGTCCGCCCGAAGCCGGCCTCGAAGATCTGGCGGTAGCCAACAAGGCTGAATTGCTCGGGAAGGAACGCGTGCCAATTGAACGGCAGGACATTTTTCCAGACCGTCTCTCGCGTGGTAAATGAGGAGGCGATCACCCATTCGAGCGGGGCTAAGACGATGATCGCGATCCCGACGAGCACCACGTAGACAAAGACATAGTGGGCAACCTGGGTTGTCCTCACCCGACTTCGGCCGCCGGACCGCACCCCTGAGCGACTCGCCCCCGCTGGAACGGCGACGGTCGAAGGCGGCCTGCGATCGGTATTCATCTGGGCCATTTTCATCCCCCCAGATCGATCCGCTAATCCTTCGGACGCAGGAAGGCAAACTGGAACGCAAGAGTGACGCAGAGTATCCCGAGTAAGACCACGACCATCGCCTCCGACGAACCGAGGTCCCCGTAGACGAAGCCTCGCTTCCACGCGTCGTACATCATCAGGTTGGTCGTTTCGGATGGCCCACCTCGCGTAAGCAGGTAGGGTGGTGCGAATAGTGTGAAATTGATGACCGTATCTGCCACGAGAACGAAGAGGATCACCCGCCGTAGGAGCGGCAGTGTGATACCGAAGAAGATCTGGAACCGGCTGGCGCCGTCGATGCGGGCCGCCTCGCGAAGGTCACCGGAGATGCTTTGGAGTCCGGCCAGGATGAAGAGCATCCAGAACGGGACGCCGATCCAGCTGACGATGGCCATCATGGTTGGCAGCGCCTGGTCGGCGCTGCGGAGGAACGGCTGGCGCTCGAGGCCGACCGCATCAAGCACCCCGTTGACGAGTCCATAGTTCGTGTCGAGCGCGAGCCCCCAAACGAGGGCGGCGATGTTGATGGCGATCGCCACCGGGAGTAGGAGGATCGTGCGGAAGAAGGTGATGCCCGGCACCCGTTGGTTGGCGACGAGTGCAAGGAGGATGGCCAGCGCCACCTGTAGCGGGTTGATGATGACGTTGAAGATGAGCGTCACCCGAACCGCGTTCCAGAATGTGGGGTCGTCAAAGATGTAGCGGAAGTTTTCGAGACCGACCCACTGCCGCCCGCTGGTCAGGTCGAGGGCGTTCCCGTAGAAACTCTCCCGCAAACCAGCGACGAGCGGGACAATGCGCCAGAGCACCAGGAGGAGCATGGCGGGTAGCAAGAAGAGGTATGGCGTCCACCGCTCATTCTTCGCCATTGAATGGTTCCCCTCCGTTCCGCGGCACATGCCACGGAGGTTGCTCTCTTGGAACTTCGGCCCCCAACGACGAGAGATGCTGCGCCGCGCCCGAGTTGACAGTTGGCAGTATCGGTACAAGCCCCGGGGCGCGCTGCGGTGTCAACTCAGGCGAAGCGGAGCATCTCATTGGGTGCGGCTATCGCATGCCGTGACTCCCGCCACGGCGGCAAGCTATTTTCGGTACTTCTGCATCTCCCGCTCAATCTGCCGGGCGGCGTTATCCAGGCCACCCTTGACGTCGCCGCCGTTGCGGATGTCCTCGAAGGTCGTGGAGAGAATGTCTTCGTACTCTTGGTAGCCGACCGTCAACGGACGGGGGACACCGTGCGCCGACTCGCCAGCGGCGATCGCATACGCCTTGCCGGGCCAGTCGGCGTTGCCGGGATCCTTCATGATCTTGTCGAGTAAGGAGACCTGCGAGGGCCAGTTGTCTCCCTGCTCATACCAAAACTGCCCCGCTTCAGCCGATGTCACCCACTTGATGAATTGGACGACCTCTGCCTGGTGCTTGCTATTTTTGTTCACACCGACGTGCCAGCTGTCGGTCGGCACGACGATCGGGCCGCCAGCGCCCCAATATGGATGCGGCGCGGCGCGCCACTGGAATGGCAACTTGGCGTCGATGTTCGACTTGATCGCCCACGGGCCGCGGATGCACATCGCCAGCTTCTGGTTCACAAAGAGCTCATTGACGTCGACGTTGCCTTGGGGCGCGACCTTCGACTTGGTGTGGATGTCGCTGTACCAAGTGAAGGCATCAACCCACTCTTTGGAATTGATGATGCCGTCGACCGACAACCCGTCGTCGCCAATCACCTTGGCGCCCTTGCCCTGTGGCAGCGGCTGGAGTTGGTAAATCCGGTTAAATTGCTCGAACTGGAAGCCGAAGACATCACCCGAGGTGAGCTTCTTCGCCGCGTCAAGCACCTGGTCCCACGTCCAGCGCTCGTCGGCGCCCGGTGGTGCCACCCCTGCTTTATCGAAGAGATCGAGGTTGTAGTAGAGGAGTTGGGTCGAGTTCCAGATCGGCGGTGCAAGGAGCTTCCCCTCGTACTTGCCGGAATCGACGAGCGCGGGCACCATGTCGGAGAGTTCGTCTGAAGTCAGCGCCTCGTCGAGCGGCGACAGCCACCCGCGGCTGCCATAGGACGCGACGAGCGGTGCGTCGACGGCGACGATGTCTGGTGTGTCGGAGCCAGAGCCGAGGCGCGTCTGGTTCTGCTGGAAGACCTCACGGAAGGTGACGCGTTCGATCTTTACCTCGATATTTGGGTACTTTTGGCCGAAGATCTTGGCCAGGTCCTCGGTGTGGGGCAGGTCCAAGACCCAGCTGATGGTGGTCTTCTCCTGCGCCCGTGATGGGGCAGGGAGCTTCGCTGTAATTGCTGCAGCGGCTGCGGTGGCACTGACTCCCTGCAGGAAGCGACGGCGGCTACTCGTGAGCGTCATCGAACTCCTCCTTCTCGACGCTAACTATCGATCAGGACCGGGCAATCGTCCGGCAGACCATTCCTTCCCTTCCACCTCCCCTCCGCGCTGCGGCGCAATATCTTGATCATACGTGCTCCTCGATGCCTCGGCCACTGGCCCGGGCGTGCCGCGCTGGTAGCGGGAAAGCGAACCGTCCGGTGAGGCCATTCATGTCGTCGCGACCACAGAGACCGAGGCGTGTAAGCTGGTCGGAGTAGCGGCGGGCGAGCGCCACTCGGTACGAGAAGCTGGTGGAATCATTCCATACCTTGCTCACCCTCGCGGCTCTCCTGCTCTGGCTGCCCGTGAAAAGATGGGCCCGGTCGCTTCAATGAGCTGCGGCACACCAGCGCGACGTTGCTTCTCTCCAGAGGCATGCATCAAAAGATGGCATACGTGCGGTTCGGTGACTGATGTCACTATTTCATGGGTGCGACAGTGGCCGGAGCTCCAACAGCGGCCCGCATGCACGCCCTAGTAAGGCCCTTGACCAACTGCGCAGGCTTCGCTACAGTGCTCTCTCACCAGTCATCAGATGACCTGACAACCTGGGAGCTGGTTGATGGCTCATCCGGTCTCCGCGCTCCGATCGCGTTCAACCGTTCCACATGGTGTGGCTCGGGAGATCCGTCAGTGGATCGCGGCGGGAAGACTGGGCGACGGTGACCGACTAGCGTCGGTTGAGGAGCTCGCGCGGCAGTTTGGTGTCAGCCGGACATCAATTCGCGAGGCGTTACAGGCCCTCGCGGCGCTCGGAGTGGTGGACATTCGGCATGGCCTCGGCACGTACGTCCGGGCAGACTCCTCTCCACTCGACGGCTTCACGAACTGGATTAAGCAGCAGCACTATGCTCTGCAAGAGCTGTGTGAACTTCGACTAGCCGTCGAGACCACTGCGGCCCGCCTTGCCAGCGTCAAAGCCTCAGCGGACGATTGCGCGCACATGTCAGAGGCGCTGGCCGAGATGCGAGCGCAGTCAGGTGATCTTCGGCACGTCGTGACCTGCGATACGCGGTTCCACCAGAGCATCACGCAGGCATCGCGCAACCGCTTGCTTGAGCAAGCCATCGACCTCACTCACGAGCTCCTCGCCGAAGTGCGTTACCGGACGTTGTCGCTACCGGGGGAGGTCGACCGTGCGATAACAGCTCATGAGCGGATCTTGCATGCGATCGAGCGGCACGATCCGGACCGGGCGGCTTCCGCGATGCGAGAGCATCTACAGGCCGTCGAGCAGGATCTTGAGATCCAATTGCCGTAGTAGCTGGCACCGCCCTCGGCGGAAACGAGACGGAGGACCACGATGGACGAAAACGAACTACGCAAGCTCATCCGCAGGCTGGAGAGCGGTGATATTGATCGCCGGACGTTCCTGAGGATCGTTGGGGGCGCAGCGAGCGCTGCTGCCCTGACGGCATTGCCAACCTCCACCCTCGCACGTCCGGATGTTGCCGCGCCGAATCGCCTGGCGCCGGACCTGCAGGAGCCGAAGGCTGGTGGCACCCTGGTCTACGCCCGCGATGGAGACGCTGACTCACTCGACCCCCACAAGACCACGACGACGCTGTCGTACCAAGTCATGAGCCAGATCTACGATACCCTGGTCGGCTTCGACGCCGATGCCAACATCAAGCCGAACGTTGCGAAAAGTTGGGAGATCTCCCCAGACGGGACGCAGTACACGTTCCATCTCCAGGAGGGTGTGACCTTCCATGACGGCACGCCGTTGAACGCCGCAGCGGTCAAGTTCACCTTTGATCGCTTTGTCGCGCCCGAAACCAAGAATCCTCTTCAGTCAAGCGTCGGACCACTCAAGGGCACCGAGGCGGTCGATGACCTGACGGTCCGGATGACGTACACCACTCCCTTCGCTCCACTGCTGAGCTTTCTTACCGGTGTCTCTATCGTCTCTCCGACTGCCGTGCAGAAGTATGGTGACGACTTCGGCAACAACCCCGTTGGGAGCGGTCCGTTCAAGTTCAAAGAGTGGGTGAAGGGCGACCGTATCGCCCTGGAGCGCTTCGATGGGTTCAAGGGCTTCCACCCGATGTTCAAGCATCAGGGACCGGCGTACCTTGATGGCGTGACCTACCGGACGATGCCTGAGCAGCAGGCCCGGATTGCCGCCCTTGATACGGGGGAAGTGAACATCGCCGAACCGCCCCTTGAAGAGATCGACCGGCTCCAGGGCGATGACAAGTATTCTCTCTATATCGCGGAAAACACGGGCGAGTTGATCTTCTTTGAGTTCGCCGTTCACCGCGCGCCATTCAACGATGAGCGCGTCCGTAAAGCCGTTGGTTTTGGGGTGGATCGGGACGCGATCATCGACATCGGGCTCAACGGACTTTCCCAACCCGCGACGTGCACGGTAGGCCCTGGCATCGCGGGCGGCAACTCCGAGGTGTGCACAACTCACGGATTCAGTCACGATCCCGAGAAGGCCAAGGCGCTCCTCAAGGAGGCTGGCTACGGCGATAAGAAGCTACCGGTCACGCTCGCCACCTGGACCGGAAGCAATCGTGAGCAGGTCGCCCAGCTCGTGCAAAATCAACTCAACGAGGTTGGATTCGACGTCAAGCTGGAGACGATGGACATCGGGACGCTCAACGCCCGGGTCAAGCAGGAAAATGACACGAAGGAGGGCGGCGGGTTCTTCGACATGATGGGCTGGGCCTGGCAGGATCCCGACATTCTCTATGCGCTCTTCCATTCTCCCGGCTGGGTCGATGGCTACAGTGATCCTGCCTTGGACAAGATGCTTGAAGAGCAACGGCGGACGACCGACCCAACGAAGCGACTGGCCTTAATCGACCAGATTCAGCAGTTCATCCTCGATCACGCGGCCATGGTGCCGCTGTACTCCCCAGGCTGGAACTGGATCCTCGCCTCACAAAGCAACATCAAGGGTTTCCAGTTCGCGCCGTTCAACCTGGCACTGCTACAGGACGTCTACGTCGCGGAGTAGGGAAGTGGGATGGGCACGTATATCGCCCGGCGATGCCTCTATGGGCTGTTCACCCTCTGGATCGTCACCGTGGTGGTCAGCCTGCTGATCCACCTGGTGCCAGGCGATCCGGTGCGGATTATGTACGCGCAGTCGCAGACCACGGGTGAGGAGCAGATCGAGGCCAAGCGCCACGAGCTTGGCCTCGATCGCCCCATCTATACGCAGTACGTCATGTACATCGGACGTGTCCTGCGTGGTGACTTCGGCAAGACGATCCGCGGCGAGCAGCCCGTCGCGCATCTCCTCCTGCTCCGGTTGCCGAACACGATGATGCTGGCCGGGGCCAGCCTTCTCATCGCCATCGCGATTGGGGGTGGCCTCGGCTTCCTCTCGGCATATTTCCGTGGAACTTGGTTCGACACGGTCGCGATGGCCTTTGCGATCGGTGGGGTGGCAATGCCGAGCTTCTGGTTGGGGCTGCTGCTGATGTTCTTCTTCTCGGTGCGCCTAGGATGGCTCCCGGTCGGGGGAACGGGGCTCAACAGCTTGGCGCTTCCCGCCCTGACCCTCGGACTCGCGAATGCCGCCGTGATTGCCCGCTTGACGCGATCGAGCATGCTCGATGTGCTCGGTCAGGACTACATGCGAACAGCTCGAGCGAAGGGCCTCGCCGAGCGCGCTGTTCTCGCGCGCCATGCCTTGAAGAACACGCTCATCCCAGTGGTGACGATGATCGGCCTGCAGATTGCCTACATGCTTGGCGGCGCTGTGGTGGTTGAGAACGTCTTCGCCTGGAACGGTGTAGGTCGCCTCGCTGTCCAGGGCATCCTCCAGCGCGATTTCCCGCTCATTCAGGGATTTGTGCTGATGCTGGCGGTGATCGTCATCGGTGCCTCGCTGCTCGTTGACGTCCTTTACGCCTTCGTTGACCCCCGCATCCACTATGGATCGTAGGCGGTTAGGGACCTGGGGATGACTGAAAGCGCCCTCGCGATGCGGACGCATGTGACAAAGGTCGAAAGTCCTCGTGGAGAACTCGCACGGGTGACTCGCGCGATGCGGCGGAACCGCGGGGCCATGATCGGCCTGGCCATTACCACCCTCCTGATCGTGGTCGCGGTATTTGCGCCGTTGCTTCGGCCCCACGACCCAACGGAGATGGGGGTCGGTGGACGATTGGCGGCCCCGTCGATGAGCAACCTGTTTGGAACCGACAAATTCGGCCGCGATCTGTTCAGTCGCGTCATCTCCGGAAGCCGGCTGACCTTGTTGATTGGTGGGATCGCCGTCGGTATCGCTTGCAGCATTGGAGGCGCCCTCGGCCTCATGGCTGGCTACTTCGGCGGGTGGGTCGACAACGTGATCATGCGCGGGGTCGATGTGATGTTCAGCTTCCCTGACATCCTGATCGCGCTGTCTGTTGTTGCTCTGCTGGGTCCGAGCCTGCGAAACGCCATGATCGCCGTCGGCATCAGTGCCATCCCGTGGTACGCCCGACTAGTTCGGAGCACGGTGCTCGTCGAGCATGAGAAGCAATACTTTGAGGCCGCACGGTCGTTGGGTGCGAGTCACCTCCGCCTGATGGCGCGTCATATCCTGCCCAACGTCTTGCCTCCGGTCCTGGTTGTGACCACCCTTGGCTTCTCCACCGCGGTACTCTCCGCGGCCGCGCTCTCCTTTTTGGGACTGGGAGCGCAACCACCCACACCGGAATGGGGTCTTGAACTGGCGCTCGGGCGTGACTTCATTCGTACCGCGTGGTGGATCATGCTGTTCCCTGGATTAGCGATTGCCGTCACCGTGCTGGGTTTCAACCTCCTCGGCGACGGGCTGCGCGAGGCACTCGACCCACGGCAGCGTCGGGGTGACTGAGTCCTGAGGTGATCCCACCAACGGCGCGGATCGCGGGTCAACGTTGCGGCCGGCATGCACGTCGTTGTGTCTCGCCTTGCCGCCGCGAAGGCGCTCACCCCACGACTGTCCTCAAAGCACCCGTGCTGCGATGCCGTATCAGCGACGCGAGATGTGTGACACATGATGACCGAGGCCTTGCGATCAGCACGACTCACGGTTTTCACCGGTGAACGCTGGGTCAACCGTGACGGCGTCAGATCGGAGCCACTGGTCGAACCAGGCGCGCGTGCGGCGGAGGACATCGAGCTGGTGGTTGCGCTCGCGGAACGCATGAGCTTCGCGTGGGTAGACGACCAGCGTATGGGGCACTCCATGCTCGCGCAGACCTCGCGCAAAAAACCGCGCGTGGCTCACCGGTACGCGGGGATCATCGGCGCCGTGGAGGATAAGAACCGGCGTCTCGACCTGACGCACGAACGAAATCGGGCTCAGCGCGTCGTGCCGATGAGGCCCCGGCCCTTCCCATCCCGTACTGCCACCAAGCATGGCTTCAAAGTGGGCGAGATCGCTTTCAGCCACCATCATCCCCCAGTCACTGACGCCAGCGAGCATCACGCCCGCCTTGAACCGTCGCGTCTGGCCGATAGCCCACGCCGTCATGAAGCCACCCTGACTCCAGCCCCCGATGCCGAGACGGTTGGGATCAGCTACGCCTCGTTCGATCAGCATGTCGATGCCGGCGAGGATATCCTGCCAGTCAGCCATGCCGACCGCACCTGCGACGCGATCAGCGAACGCGTCGCCGTGCCCCATGCCGCCGCGCGGATTGGGGAGGAAGACTGCGTAGCCCGCCAGGGCCAGCCACTGCCCGGACGGATACCATCCGAGTTGAAAGTCGTCGGCGTATCGGCTGTACGGTCCACCGTGAACCAACGTGATGAGCGGAAACGAACCGTCTGCGCTTGATGCTCCGGGCGGGACAATAAGCAGCCCGTCAAGCGTCAAGCCATCAGAGGCCACCCACGTAAGACGCTCCTGGCGGCCCCATGTTACACCTCGAAGCTCGGAACGGAGATTCGTTAGTTGCACGATCGGGCCTTCATGTGGCCCAGCCCATACCTCAACAGCCTCCCCCGCGGTGCTCCGAACGAGGGCAATTGTCCGCCCGTCGCTGCTCGACGTGACCTCTCCAGCGTAGCCACGATGGTGGGTCACGCGCACCAATTGCTCGCTCGCCGGGTCAAGTCGATCGATCGCGGTATCGAGCCCATCGGCGACGGTGACGAGCGGGCCAGCGCAAGAACCTCCGCAAATGCCCACCGGACAGGCTTCCGGTTCACCGGTCACCAGCCGGGGCGGTCCGCTTGGCAAGGGAACGGCGAACACACCGAGCCCGCCCTGCCAGTCGGGTTTATGGTGAGCTAGGAGATAGAGGCGGTCGCTCTCTCGCCCCCAGACGAGCGAGTGGCCGCCCGTGGGAAGGACACAGACGAGACGAGCCTCACCGCTCTTAGGATCGACAACGTGGACCTCCGTGTGGCGGAGCGCCTGGTCCTGCTCCGGCGTGGGCCAAGTCAGGACGGCGAGTGAGGCGCCATCCGGAGAGGGAGCGACCTCAACGACGTGGCGATCGCCAAGCGGGTCAATTGTGCGGAGGACGCGGGTGTCGAGATCCAGCAGGCGCAGCCGCTGCAGTTGCCATCGTTCGCCGAAGACCTCAGCGTCATCGCGTTCTCGCTCGCGCCGCTCGTCTTCCTCCGTCGGGAGGTCCACGGCCAGCAGCGCGATGGTGCGCTCATCGACCAACGGCACCACATCGGCAACGCCCGGCTTCCAATCCGTCAACGCTTCGGCCTCACCGCCCTGAAGCGGTAATCGGTGGAGCTGCGGCTTGCCGCGATCAATGCGATCGGATAAGAAGTAGAGGGAGGCACCATCGAGTGACCAGCGCGGCGCCCGGTCCTCAGCCGTCCCGGCACTGATCCGGCGTGGTGGGGTGCCGTCGCTCGTGCCTACCACCCAAATCGCGCTTGTCCGGTGCTCATCCCGCTGGCCAATCGGTGCGACGACGTAGGCCACCATCTGCCCATCGGGAGCAAGGCGAAGTTCGCTCGGCTGGAGGCCGTCAACGACCATCTCCGCCGTTAATTCGGTCATGCTCCGCTCCTGCTCGATCGTGTAGTGATGGAACAATTCTGAGACCCGGTTGCGGCTTGCCTTAACCGGTGGCGCTGGCTTCACCAAGGCGCGATCACGACATACGATAACCTACAGCCCGAGGGACATGGTGAACGAGGATAGGGTTGGGCGACGCGCTGATCTCCTTGCAGTTTTCGTGATTACTGGCCGGCGGTCTACCTTACTCGCGTCATTTCCCCGCGAAGGGAATCATCATGATCTGGCAGACAGGCAGGCGCCGATTCGGATCGGCGGATCAGGAGCCGCTCCGCACCGCTGGCGTATCAGATTGTGGAGCGCGCTCTCCTGTGACCCACCTGGTGCCCAGGACACATCTCCGAGCTGTGGTCACTTGCTCCGTGGGTCACGACGCGGCGTTCACCAGAGCGTCGAGCCGGTCAGCAGCGGTGCGCTGCATGCCGGCCGTGACGTGGCTGTAGAGGTTCATCGTCATGGCAATGTCAGCGTGCCCGAGTCGTTCCTGCACGACTTTCGGGTGCTCCCCGTTGGCAAGCATTAGCGTGGCGCAGGTGTGTCGCAGGTCATGGAAGCGAATTGGTGGTACTCCTGCTCGGGCGATGAGTTGGTGAAAGCGGAGATTGAGGCTGTTGGGGTGCAGCGCTGCTCCGCGCTCGTTCGGAAACACAAGATCGCCGTCATCGTACGCCGGTCCGGCGGCAAGCCGCAGCTCCACCTGTCGCACGCGGTGTCGGCGAAGGACCTCAACTGCCGAGACGGAGAGCGCGATCTGCCGCCGACCACTCGCGGTCTTCGGTTCACCGACAATGAGCCGGCTGTCAGCGCCGCGACTGAGGGTTCGTCGCACGGCGAGAGCGCCGCGGTCGAGGTCGACATCACGCCACCGTAGCCCCAGCAGTTCGCCCCGACGCATTCCGGTCAGCAGTGCGAGCCGCCACAGGGCTTCGAGATCATCGCCGGCGCTGGCGCTTAGGATGGTCATGACCTGTTGTGCGTCCCAGACTCGGGCCTCCGGTGTCGCTCGTCGCGGCGGATCCACGGCGTCCGTCACGTTGCGGGCCAGCAATCCCCAGCGTACAGCCTGGTCGAGCGCCCGGTGGAGCACCCCGTGGACGTGGCGCACGCTGGTGGGCGACAGGCCGACGGCGAGTCGATCGGCGTAGAGTCGCTGCACGTCGGCAGCCGTGAGCTTTGCCAAACGGTGGCTCCCAAGCACCGGTAGGAGATGCAGCCGAATCAGATCGGCATAGCGGCGGCGGGTGGCCGGACGCAGCGTCGGCGCCGCTGCCTCCTGCCACCGGTCCAAGAAATCCCGCACCGTCATGCGCCCTGCGTCGGTGAACCCACCTTGCGCTGCCTGGATGGTGGCCGCGATAAGGTTCTCGACCTCGCGCTTCGTCGCCGCGGTGACGCGTTTGCGGCGGCGCTTACCGGTGAGGGGATCCGGCGGGAGGTCGACGATGGCACTCCAGGACGAGCCCCGTTTTTGAATGTATCCGCGCATGATGCCTCCCGTTATCTTGTCGATTCTTTCGCGCTCCCCTCGACGCCAGGGAGAGGGTTCTCTAACCGGCCACCGCTCCCGTTGACGCGGGGACGGCGGCGCGTGCTTTTCCCGACGCGATCTCCTCTATCGCCGCCGCAAACTCGGTGACCTCTTGCGGCTCGACCCCTAATGCCGCACTCAGCTTCTGGATCACCCCGAAGCGGGGAACGGACTTCCCCGTCTCGATCAGGTGAACCGTCGAGAGGGCGACATCTGCGCGCTCCGCGAGGGCTCGCAGGGTCAGGAGCCGCACCGCGCGCGCTTCTTTCAACGTGGGCACCATCACCCTCCTTTCACTCTCGACTATATTACGTTGTACGCGTTCTATTGGCAAGTTGTACGTGAATTGTGACGACCGAGCTCGGTGGACGAGGCAACCCGCGGCACCCGACCCGTGCACCACCGACGCGAGCGCTCGGCATGAGACTCAAGACCGGAAGCACCCACGAACGGCGAGCGCTGCCGGTGCTGCCGCCAACCCCATCGGCGTGCCTCGTTAACGGCGCCGGCCTCGCCAGCGGCGATCACGCGCCGGTATCCGTTGCCGCGTCGCCCGCGGCGCTCGATCCGAACGGCAACGGACGCGCTTGTTAGGTCTTCGACTTGGGTGGGATCGCGAAACCAGCACCTGGCAGCGCCGGGAGCCTGGTACCGGTCCCGGAGGGGACGGATGGGTGCCGAGTGATTCGGGCGGAGGCTCCCCGCCCCGTCTGCTAGATCCCGGCTGCGGGCAGACCGATGGTCGTCGCTTCCTGGTGCTGTCGCCGGATCCGCATGGGTTCGATGACGACCACGACGGTGGTGTCGGGTGCGGGAGCGGGTAGACTGGCACGCGATCGCATGGCGTCACTGGAGTGTTCCCTATGTCGCGACCCGAGCCCCGAGCCACCCAGGGCGCGGTCTACACCATGGCGGAGGCCGCCCGCCTCAAGGGCGTCTCCTATCACACGGTCTCGCGGGCCATCCGTCACGGCACGCTGCCGGCACAGCGGTTAGGCCGCATGGCGCTGATCGCGGCGGAGGATCTGAACGCCTGGCATCCGGCCATCAACAAGGCGCCCATCCAGCACCGCGGTCGGACCCCGGAGCCCAACGTCACCCCCGTCCTCACCGAGGTCGTGGCCGGACCGCGCTCGACGACGGCGCAGCGGCTGGCCCGGCTGGAGGCAATCGTCGATGCCCTGACGGCGGAGGTGACCCACCTGCGAGCGGAGGTCGCCGAGCTGCGAGCGGCGGCACGTGAGCCGTCAACATGACACTCCCTGCTGACCTCGCAGGAACGATTGCTCGCGCCGGCGTCGACCCAACGCTCGGTGATCGAGCCTTGGTGGATGCACTCAGGGGAGCCATCGCCGATCGACGCGGCTACGTGGCCTGGGATGTGGACGAGGTGGGGTGGCGCGTCGATCTCTTGCGCCCGGAGGCCGAGAGCTTCGGCGGTCAGACGCTCGCTGCGGCGCTGGAGTGGTGTCCGGTGTGGCTCATGCGGGATGAGCTCGATGGGGCGATGGTGGGATAGGTGGTGAAATACATCGACGCCGATGTCGCCCGCATCCTCGCCGCGCATGGCATCGCCCCAAGAGCAGATGGCTATAGCCTGCTGGACTTGGAGGCGATCGCGACCACGCGGGGATGGCAGTGGTCCATCGAACCCGTCAGTGGTCGCCCGGCAGGTGGGAACCCAAAAAAGCGTTTCCGGGCCATGGTGATGGCCAACGGTCATGATGCGGTCAACGATGACCGACGAGGCAAGCTGCTCGGCCTGCGGCAAACGCGCGGCACTGGATCGAGTGATGTGTCGGCGCTAGCACTGGCGTTGGCCCAGATGCTGGCACCCATGAGCTCGGAGCCGTGATGGGGTCGGCCGCCGGCGGGAGGAGTGGCATGGAGCGACGGGGGCAGGTAGGCATCGGGGCGGGGATCACGGCGGCGGTGCTGGCCGGGCTCATCGGGTGGTTCCTCACCGACAGCGTCGGCACCACCGTGGTACTGAGCCTGCTCCTTGGGGTCGGTGTCTGGTTATGGTTTCGCCGTCTGTGATGCGCGGCGGGGCATCGCGAGCCGGGAGAGGCGCTGTTGGCATGCCCTCTGCGACGCCTGAGATCAGCACGGGACGAGGCCGTCCCAACATAGGGGATCACGCGAGCGGTCCCTAAGGAGAGTCAGTGATGAATCGCACGGGACAGCAGTGGCACTTTCAGCAAGGGGACGCGGTCTTTGGCACCGATGGGGACAAGATCGGCGACGTCGCGGCGGTCCATGCCGCCTACCTGGTCGTCGACTCCGGGTTCCTTGCAGCAGCCCGCCATTACATCCCGATCAGTGCCGTGGCCAACTACGAGGCGGGCACGGTCTATCTCACCGTCACTAAGGATGAGCTCCGCGACCAGGGCTGGGACGTGGAACCGGCTGGTGATGATGAGACCACGACCGGGACGGGCTACAACACCACCCGTGCCACTGAGACCGATACCCTGCGGGTGCCGATTCACGAGGAAGAGTTGAGCGCGACCAAGACGCCGCGGGAGATCGGCCAGGTCCGAATCGATAAGGATGTCATCTCTGAGGAGAAGACCATTGAGGTCCCGGTGACTGAGGAGCGCGTGCGCGTCGAGCGCCACGTCGTCGACCGCCCGGTGGGCGCCGATGACACCGCCTTCCAAGAGGGCACGATCGAGGTTCCGGTCCGTGGCGAAGACGTTCAGCTCCAGAAGAGCGTGCGCGTTGCCGAGGAAGTCGAGATCGGCAAGGAAGCCGTTCAGCGCACGCAGCAGGTCTCTGGCACCGTTCGTCGCGAAGAGGTGCGGGTGACCGACGACACCGACACGGGACGGCGGGATGCGTTGCGGGATATGAGCGTCGAGGATACCGAGGGTCGCGACCGCGACGACACGACGAGGACCCGGGGCGGTCGGCGGCGGAAACAGTAGCGGCGTCTCTCCGCGCCATCGCCGGGGCGGAGTGGCTCTTCATGCCTCGGCCTCCCCGAGTCACCCACCACAGGTGTATGCTGCTTCGCGCTGGCGCGTGAGTCGCCAGCGGTATTGTTGGAGGAGGAACCCATGGATCGATGTCGCACCTTTCTTTTGACCCTGGTCGCCGTCGTGGCGATGATCGGTCTCCTCGGCAGCCGGGCAGGGGTCGCGGCCCAGGATGCGACCCAGACGGCGGCCGCGGCGGTTGGAACCGAAACACCGACGCCAGCCGCTGCAGCGCCCGCCCCACCAGCTCCGAATCATCCGGTTGCCCTGCACGAGGGAACCTGCCAGCAGCCAACCGCCGAGCCAGCCTATGACCTGGGCGAGACCGCGCCGTTCTCCAATAGTGACGGCACGGCCATCCCGCAGAACCAGTTCCAGGGCAAGCTGACGGCGCCGCCACTGTTGATCTCAAGTGGCCAGCCGGACGTGAAGCTTGAGGATTTGCTCAATCCCGCCAAGCCGTATGTCGTCGTCGTCCACGAGAGCAAGGACGCCTTCGACCAGTATCTCGCCTGTGGCGAGCTGGGCGGCCCGGTTATCGACGATAAGTTGATCATCGGCATTCGTCCGCTCAATAACTCCGGGTACGCCGGGACGGGCACCTTTGAAGGTGGCGACAAACTCACCGGCACGGTGTATCTGATGAGTGAGGTGCTCGCGCTCTCTGGTCAGGCAGCCGCGACGCCGCCGCCAGCGGAGACCCCGACCCCGGCACCGACGTTCGCCCCGGTGGAGACGCCGTCGCCGGTTCCGACGAATACCCCGGCGCCAACGAACACGCCGGCACCGACCAACACCCCGGCGCCGACCGCGACGATCGTGGTTGAGGTCACCGCGACGCCGGCACCGGCGGGGGCCCAGACGCCCACCCCGGCGGCGTAGGGAGGAACGCGACCGGGGGGATCACTCCGGTGGATCCTTGTCTACTGGCGGGGGGCAGCGGCGTGCTGCCCCCCATGGCCGCCCTGATCCGGACGAACGGTCAGTCGTATCGATCAGTGACGACGGGAGGAACGCGCGCGATGCCATCGAGAGACCAGAGCTCAGGACGGGAAACCACGATTGTCGACAATGAGGTCTATAACCTGCTGACGACCCTCACCACGAAACTGCAGGGTTTGGCGGCCTACGACAAGTATCAGCAGGATGGTCAGGCCAACGACCCGATTTGGCAGGAACTGCGGCAGCAGGATGAGCAAGCGGCGCGACGACTCCTTGCGCAGCTGGATCAGTTCGTCCAGCAAGGCAAGCTTCGCGCTCAATAAGTGGGGCGTCCGGCGACCCGGGAGGGGACGATCCCGCTCAGTGATCTTGAGGCGCGCATGGTGACGCCAGGGGTCGGCGGGACGGCCCCCGGTGCCACCACCCCGAGTTGCAGCAGGAGACCGAGGTCGTCTTGCAGACCCCAGTGCTCGGCCACCTTCCCGTCGTCGAATCGGTAGACATGGAAGCCGGCGAACTCAACCGGCAGGCCCGTGGCCGGGACGCCGCCCAGTGCGCCCAGTTGGGTGCCACGCCACGTGACCCGCAGTGCCACCCTGTCTCCCTCGGCGATCAGGTCCTCGACCGTTACCTCCACGTCGGGAAACGTGATGCGGAACGCCCGAACGAATCCCTTGAAGCCCTCGGGACCACGCGGTGCTTCGGGGCCGGCCTCGTGATCCAGGTAGTCCGCGGTGAAGGCCGTGTCGACGACATCGAACTGCCCCGCATTGAAGGCTTCGTCGATCACACGCCGGATCAGGGTCGCGGGGGCGTTAGCCGGTGCCGCCGCGGCGAGTGGTGCGTTCGATGGGAGGATCGGGGCCGCCCCGAGGGCAAGCGCCCGGGCGAGGATCCTTCTGCGTCGCATCGGTTCCTCCTGCCGGCCGAGAGTCGTACGCAATCGATCACTGTATCTACACGGGCCGCTTCCCTACCGACGCGGCCGGTCGTCCGGGTGACCACAGATGCGGGGCCGCCCGAGATCGATCGTCGGCATCCGGGCCGCAATGGGTTCATGGAAGAAGGGAGGGGGTGGAGTGTGCATAGCACCCCAACTGTCGGTGGCGGAGACTGGCCGTCGGAGAACTGTCTCAGTAGCAAACCGCACCAGCACCAACCGGGAGAAACCGAACGCCGACGAGTTGAGCGCTTGCGCGCTTCCCTCAGTCGGCGTTCGTCCGTCGACCACCGGTGGGTTGCCCCAACCAGCGTCCAACGTAGGGTGATCGTACACCATTGTGCCGAAATGTCAAGTCCTGGATCCGGACCGCGCCTGCGTGCGCGGCGTCGCGTCGGTTCGAGTAGGCGACGCCGCTGGCGTGCCTGCCGAGGCCCTGCTGCCAGTCTCCTTGGGCATTCTCACGACTGGCGGCTAGAGCGCCGCTCGACGACATCGGCTCGTGCCTCAGGATCCTCCCCTGGAACCGCCCCCGATCCTCCGCGGACAGCGCATCGAGGACGAGCACCAGCACCGCCGGTCCCTGGGTCTGATGCTGGAGGGGCGCGCGGTCGGTCGCGTCCGTCCAGGCCAGGCACGACCCGAGCTCCCCTACCACCGGCGAGCATCGCGTGCCTGGCGCCGATCCGCTCCAGGACTGCCTGCTCCTCCACCGTCCAGACCACCGGTTGGCCCATAGCGGTGCATCCCTCCGCCTTGCATGCCAATCCGTCCAGCTCGTCCAGTCCCTGGTCGCTGAACATCGCCAGATCATGTCGATGCCGCCTCGTGCGCTGCTGACGATGCTGCTCGGTCGTCACTCGATCGAGTCGTCGTCCCAGCGCCGTGATCGGCATCACGCTACCCCAGACATCAAGGGAGTAGCCGTCGGTTCCCACCTTCCCCTCACCGGAATCCCTCCGTCATCACCCGCACCCGGGTCAGCAGCGCGGTCAATCGCTCTTGCTCGTCTGGGGTGAGTGGCGTCTGGTCCCCCACCAGGCCTGGGACCGCCGACTGCACCCGGTCCAGCAGCAGGCTCAGCTCGTATTGCTCCCACGGGGTGAGGGCGGACACGTCATAGTGGCGGCGTGTTGCCGCCCGCTGCCGCCGTTGGGCGGTGAGCTCCACCTGCGCCAGCCTCCGGTCCAGCCGCGTCACCAGACCCGCATCGCCGCGAGTCGCTCGGTCTCCGCCCGCAATGCGTCGGCGTCGATCCCGACCTCCGCCGCTGTCCAGGCGGTGATCTGCTCCCAGGTGCTGGCCCCCGCCGCCCGTGCCCGGGTCACCAGCATCTGGGCATCCCGGGCCAGCGTGTCCGGATCGACCCCCATCTGCCCGGCGATCCGCCTCGCATCCCGGCGCCGTGCTGCCTCCTCCAGTCGTGCCTCGACCCGGTCGGTCCGCACCCAGACGTTCACCTGCCGCTTCACCGGGTTCCCTCCTCCAGTCCACTGAGGCGTTCCAACTCGGTGACCCGGGCTTCCAGCGTGGCCAGTTCCCGCAGCTGCAGCAACCGACTGAGGGAGGCATCGGCCGCGCGGACGCGGGTGGCCCAGGGGACCGCGGGGTCACTCATCGCCTTGGCCAGGGTCGCCGCGGCGGTCCGACCGAGGTGGACCAGGAGCCGGGAGAGTTCATCGACGGCGGCGGCTTCGGCCTGACGGACCGCGGCGAGAAAGGTCGGCTGACGCAACCAGCGATGGAGCGTTTCTCGACTGATCCCCGCCTCGCGCGAGGCCGCCAGCACCTCTCCCGTCGCCAGCAGGGCGTCCACCGCCTTGCGCTGCTTGGCCGAGAGCGTCTCAAGTGTCAGATTCTGTGGCATCGTGTGGCATCCCCGGGGGCATCGTTGCGTCGGTGACTATTACGTGTTATAGTACCGGTATGGAGCAGCCAGGTGCGGTGGGAACGGAGGACAGGATGGTGGCCGTCGAGACGGTGGTGGTCGTCGAGGAGATGAGCTTTGTGATCCGGGCTTGGCCGAGCCGGGTAGCCGATGGCTGGTGCTGGGTGGCGCGGGGCGAGGACCACCCACTTGTGCTGGAGAGCCGGCGTCCCTGGGCCACGGCCCGTGCCGCGACCGAGGCGGCGGTTCGGCAGCTGACGCGGGTGGTCGCCTAGCATGGAGAGCCTGACCCCGGAGGCGATTCGGCTGGCCCGGCAGCGCCTCGGGTTGACCCAGGTCCAGATGGCCGAGCGGATCGGCTGTGCCGCGATTGCGGTCTCATATTGGGAACGCGGGGTCCGCACCCCGACCGGGCTGTATGCCCGGGCAGTGCGGGCGCTGCTGGCGGAGGCAGAAGCCGTCACGCCGCCGGCTCCCGGACCTGCTCCCGTTCCGCCGTCTGCCCGGTGAGTCCCTCCCACTGCGTCACCACCCCATCACAGTAGCGGGGATCCAGCTCCAGCAGCCGACAGCAGCGACCCAGCTGCTCACAAGCAATCAGGGTGCTGCCTGAGCCCCCGAAGGGATCAAGGACCACATCGCCTCGCTTGGTGCTGTTGCCCAACATCGCCGCCACCAGCGCCACCGGCTTGCTCGTGGGATGGTCCGGAGAGGCTGAGGGACGAGGAATGGCGAAGACACTCGTTTGGCTGTCATCCCCGTACCACCCCACGGCACCTCTCCCTCGCCTGCCTCCACCGGGAAGGACGCCGTACAGGATCGGTTCGTGGATGTAGTGGTAGTCGCTGTGCCCCAACACCAACCGGTCTTTGACCCAGACCAGCGTCTGACGTAGCTTCCAGCCCAGCTCGGTCACCGCCTGGAGGAAGACCAGGGAGAGCGGACCGGCCGGGTGGGCAATGTAGAAAGCAGCGCCGGGAACGAGGACATCGTTCATGTTCCCAAGTGCAGCGCGGAGTAGCCCCTCGAGTCCCGCGGCATCGTCGTTGGCAATCGTCAAGGCGTCCTTGGTGCCCCCGACATAGCCGACACCATAGGGAGGATCAGTCCAGAGGCAGGCGGCGCGCTCCCCGGCCATGAGGCGATCCAGGTCTGCTCGCTTCGTCGCATCGCCACAGAGCAGACGATGGGATCCCAACATCCACAGATCGCCGGGCTGGGTGACCGGGTCAGTGGGCAGCTCCGGGACGTCCTCGGGATCACCAAGCAACGGCACCGGTGGCGTCTCAGCGGCGAGAAGACCGGCCAGTTCATCCGGTTCCCACAAGCCGGCGAGGTCGGTGTCCTCCGCGAGGGAAGCGAGGACCTCGGTATCCCACTCGGCGAGTTCACCGGTGCGGTTGTCGAGAAGGGCGAGGCGACGCTTCTGGTTTGGAGTGAGGCCGGAGCGACGGACAGCGATCAGTTCAGCCCCATCGGCCTCGACGATCCGCACCCGATCAATGCCTGCGTTCCCTGCGGTCTCGACGGTGGCGTTGCCGGCGAGCACTACCCCGGTCTCATCGACGACGATGGAGCGGGCGGTGCCGACCTCACGGAGCGCATCGACAATGAGGCCGATGTTCCGGTCGGTGTGGCGACGGGCGTTGCGCGGGTCAGGAGTGAGGGAAGCCAGTGGCGCGAGCTCGTCGTTTCGGTCGTGCTGCGTTGCCATGGTCGTGCGCTCCTAGAACAAAAAGAGGCCGCCGGGCGAGCGTTGCTGCTCGCGTCCGGCGGCCCGTGCGTCCACCACTCGATTGTAAGAGCCATTTTAGCAGAGTCCGAGGACCAGCCTTCGCCCAGGGACGAGTATAGGAAACGACGCATCGCCTCTCAAACACCGCTCGGGGTCGGAGATAGGAATCGCGGGAACTTCCGCCCTGGTTGCGGTCACCCTCGGTATTCCAGCTAAGGGCAGATGCACGACTGTCTAAATCAATTAGCTTTCTGGAATCGGAAATTCCACGAAGTTCTCTCGGTACGCCTTCATCGCGATCTTGACCGTTTCCCAAATTCCGCCGCCCTGTTGGATTGGGATGTGTGGAATCACGTCGTCAACGGATAGTTCCGCAAAATGCGTAACTGTTCCCAAGCTCCAAAGGTGGAATGCGTAATGCTGAGACAATTGCGCCACTTTCCATTCGTTCCGCGTCAAATAGAAATACCCGTAATCGATATTCCGCGTGGTTGCCTTCACTTCTACTGAAAGTGGAGTGTGGTCTTCAGCTGAAAGTATCGATAATAGATCGTATCCCGCCAGGTTAGACTCAAACGATACCCATTCAGGCTCGATCCCTACCCGGTCACGCTCTCGCTTGATGGACAACTGCTCTCCCCGCCGTCCGAGTTCGATCCGCTCAAGTTCTTCCAGGTTGCGGAATTGGTTTGCGACTCTGTCCCACCAGTCCACGACCTGAGGAGGCGGTGGACTAACGAAGAGTTCAGCGTCGGCAAGACACTGTCGGGCGTTCCTACCGAGCCCCGCCCGCGTTTCCTCTCGTCCCCGGACAGTCAATTCTGCCCAGGGCGGACAGGCGTGGGTCACGTATTCGAGCAAGGCAATGCGTAACTGATGAGTTGCCGATCCGTCAGCAAGGAGCCGCTGGCCCGATTCCGAAAGGGTGAGTTGGTCGTCTGCGTCGATTTTCACTAGCTGCGCATCAAGTGTGAACTCTAACGCGATCTCAGGAGGCAACTTACCTAACTGAGAGAGCACGCCCGCAATGCCGCGGCCCCGGACTGGTGATTGGTTCAGAAGGAATAGAAGGTCCAGAGCGCCGTAGAGAACTCCCGGACTTAGGCTGAGAACCATCTGGGATCCTGCAAGTGAGACATTACCGCATCAATATCGTCCTCAGATAGGCCGCCAGTCTCCTCGAGCTCCATTTCCTCGTCATCAAAGGGTAACGGTTCGATGCTCAGCGATGGGTCATTCAAAGCCCGAGCCATCCTCGCTACTTTGGCGTTTAGGCGGAGGCGAATTACGTCGTCAATCGAGTTCTCACATTCCACTATTTCAATAGTCGTCGATTGATCTGGGGACAATCCTAGACGGTGAATTCGATCCTCTGCTTGCATGAAATGCGCGGCATTAAAGCTTCGATCCAAGAAGATCGCGTGGTGACAGACGTCATGCAGGCTAATCCCTTCTGCTGCCGCAGCAGGGTTGGCCACAAGAACCATTGATGCGTCGTGAAAGCGCTTGATCTTGGCCTCTCTAGTGTCGAACTCCTCGTCGTCCCCTGATTCCACGCCTCCATGAATGAACTCTGTACCTAAGTCGGATAGGCGAGCTGCGATCAGTTCGACATTTCGCACGAAGCTGCTCCATACGATGACCTTCTTGTCCTCACCCACGAGCCTACGTACCCGCTCGCAGGTCCAACTTAGCTTCGGTCCGTCACCCTCTTTGATGACCGCCCGCATGAGCTCAGGATGCATCGCACCGAGCTCCTCCGCGAGCAGCGCAGGATTTGACGTGAACTGCATCAACCGCATGACTGTGCGCCCAAGCTGTCGGAACTCCCGCCGCGAGCGCAGATTCAGTCCAGCGGCTTGTCGGCTTGCTTCGTGCCTTAGAAGCGCGTAAAGCCGAATCTGCAATGGATTCATCGGCAGGGTCTTGAATCGATGGTCTGGAGGCCGAAGCCCTAGTTCTGACTTGGTAGTGCGTACGTAGATGGGTCTTACCAAAGAGACCGGTGACTTGTCTCGAGGGTCAACCTCCGGAAACAGGAACGAGAACTGAGGCAGGAGATCAGCTTCGTGTTGCGGCATCGGTGTCCCAGAGAGCACTAGCTTCATCTGAGGCAGGTGTGACATGCTTAGTACAGTCTGTGCTGTCACGCCCTGCCCGCCTTTGATGCGGTGGCTCTCATCTAAAAACACTGCCGTTGAGTAGTTCGCCAAGTATTCGGGAACGACCTCGACCCCCCAAAATCGCCGACCGTGGAGCGCGGATGCCACACCAGTAGATCCGACCCCGGCGAAGGGATCGAAAACTAGGTCCCCTTGGTTCGTTAGCGCGAGGACCAAGCGTTCGACGAGTCCAACAGGAAACTGGCAAGGGTGCATCGTTTTTTCAATATGATTGGCCTTGACGTTTGGAATCTCCCACACGTCTCCAGGGTTCTTGCCGAGCGGATTGCCCGAGTACTCGCCGATGCGAGGACCTTTGAAGTGTCGCTTCCCTGGATACTTCGAGGGGGTTCGGACAGCATCAAGATTAAACGTGTATGTGTCTGATTTCGTGTACCACAGGACGACTTCGTAACGACCGCTGAACCGTCTCCTGTTATGGAGTCCATGCCCGAAATGCCAAACGATTCGGTTTCGTAGCTTAAGTCCAGCCCCGCTGAATAACGGCGCGAAAACCAAGGCGAGAGGAAGGATGCCCCCGTTCTCAACGAAATTCCCAACTTGCCAGCAGAGGCTGCCTCCCTCACGCAGCCTCGGGACTAGTTGATCAATGATTCGTCCTTGCCATTCCAAGTACTCGCCTAAGTCCTTCTTCGATTCGTATTCCTTACCAATATTGTAAGGAGGAGACGTTACTACTAGATCGAAAAGTGGCTCATGCGGCATACAGCTCAGTGCTTCTTCAACGTCCGCCAGCAGGAACATATACGGATTTTCCGTGGAGATGGGTACCCCGATCTGACTCTGTACTAGGCGCACATCCACGTTTGATCCGCCCTCACGATGGCCCTCGACCAGTCGCATCATTTCACCCGTAGCAAGCGACGGAGACATCTTGACTCCCATTTGCATGTGGTCGGTTGTCCTTCTGCCGGGGATACGAAAGCCTTCGGCAGCTCTCCGCGGGGTGTAGCCTCTATGTTACGCCCCCAGGGACCGGAAAAGGAAATGGGTCTACGCGCCTGGCTCCTGGTCTACCGTGGAACTAGTGGTGCGTCAGGGCTGAAGTGCCGGTGGCAGGGGCTCTGCGGGCGGAGCGGGATCGACCTGCGGTGGTGCCCAGGCGGCCAGCCATGTCCTCTCCCTATCGTGTCCTCTTAACGGAGGAGTAACGTGCCGAGTTGCGCGGGCTCGTCGGTTCCGGGACCGCGCCGGCACGGATGCTGACCCGCGCCCGAATCTTACTCAAGGGTGATCACGGTGAGTGAGGACCGGGGTGAGCCGATGCGGCGATCATGGCCGCCCTGGAGGTGAATGCGAGCACCGTGTTGCGCGTACGCCGACAGTTCATGACGGAGGGTCTCCATCGGCCCTTGGAGCGCAAGCGGCCCGACCGCATCTACGAACGCGCGCTGGATGGAGCACAGGAAGCTAGGCTCATCGCACTTGCCTGCGCGGAGACGCCGGCCGGGACGAACCGCTGGAGTCTGCGCTTGCTGGCGGATGAACTGGTGCGATTGGAGGTCGTCGAGAGAATTCTCACGAGACGGTGCGCCAGACGCTCAAAAAACGACCTCAAGCCGTGGCTGAGGGAGCAATGGTGTTCGCCCCAATGGCGGACCCCGCCTTCGTCTGGTGCACGGAAGATGTCTTGGCGATCTATGGCGCCCGCTGATCCGACGCGGCCCGTGGTCTGCCTTGATGAAACCAGCTGTCAACTGCTTGGCGAGGTGCGCTCACCGGTGCCTGCGGTTCCTGGGCGTTCAGGCCGACACGATCCCGAATAAGTACGGGACGTCGTGGCCAATCTCTTCCTCGTGACGGAGCCACTGCGGGGTTGCCAGCAGGTGCTGGTTAGCGACCAACGGACGCGGCTCGATGTTGCCCGCTGCATCAAGACGCTCGTTGATGGGCACCCCCCTGAAGCAGAGAACGGCGTGCTGGTGATGGATCAGCTCAATACCCATTACCCGGCCTCGCTCTACGCCGCCTTTCCGCCGGCTGAGGCCAAACGCTTGACGGACAAACTCGAGATCCACCATACCCCAAGCACGGCAGCTGGCTGAACACGGCCGAACCTGAACTGAGTGTGCTTCAGCGGCAGTGCCTGGCCCAGCGCCTAGCTAACTGGACCACCCTGGACGAGGCCGTGACGGCCTGGGCAGACCGGCGGAACACCGCGAACGCCCCCATCGCCTGGCAGTTCACCACGACCGATGCCCGCACCACGCTCACGCGCCACTGCCCATCATTTGACGCTTGACGCACCATTAGTGCCCGTCACGATTCGATCATTTGAACCCTTGACTGTGGAGGAGTCCCAGACGCTGCGACATCAGAAAGCCGGGAAGGGCAATCCGGCTATGGTCGCTCTCGTTGATGAGGTCGCGCGTGGTCAACCGATCCGGATTCTGTTTGTAGAGGACCAGGGCGCTCGGGGGCTACGGACGGCGATAAGCCGCGCCGCAACAACGCGCGGACTCAAGGTTGAAACTCTCGAAGGACACGGATTCGTGGCGGTGATGAAGGTCGATGAGCCCCGCAGGCGGCAGGCTCTATCCGGGCCGGCCCAGCGTCGACGGCGGCCGCCACGCAAGCACCGGGAGCAAGACGCAGAAGAGATTGCCCTGCTCCAAGTCTGGCGACAGGCGAGAGCTAGATTTTGTTACCCGCCCGCGCGGGTTAAGCGTCTCCCGTGCACGTTAGGCGAACCCGCGGTTACGGCGCTCGTGACCGGATCGCGTCGACATCCCGATACAGTGTTTAAGTCGAGACCGAGCCTATGCTCTGCGTTGGTTGAGAATGCCTTTCCGAGGGGCGGAACTATCACGTTCCCCAATCTCCAATCCCCTCAAACACCGCTGAGGATAAGAGATACAGGCGCCGGAAACGGCCAGATAGGGGGAACGGTTCCGGAACCGCGGACACACCATCTCCTGCCAGTGTCGCCGTGGTCGGCCAAGCCCATATGTGGTTACTGGATCGGCAGCACGCGCCTAATCATGAGACGCCGCGAACCCTCGACAAATTTCGCGGCCCGACACCATCGCGCTTCCGCGAAACTCCTTGACGGCTCCGCACACGGGACAGGCCACCACAACTCGCCGGGTATCGAGATAGGCCGCGAAGGTAACAACTCTGCGATCCAGCACCAGTCCGCCGTCAATCGTCACCCGACCCAGGATCGCCCCACGCGGCGTCGTGCAGTCGGGGTTGCGGCACCGCCACCACACCCGACTCACGTCGCGACCTTGCAGGGGCTGCCCGCGAGGTGTCTCTCACAGAGACCGATCCGGGAGCAGACGCGGGGACCGAGACACCCCTGGGGCGGCAGAGACAAGATCGGCGCGGATCCTGCCGGCACGCGATCGCTCCACCAGATGGCATGCGGCTCCATTTCCACTGCGTCGACTCTTTGCTCGTTTCCGTCGTTTCTCTCGTTCTCCGGCGCGATCGTCGCCGTGGCCGTGTGGCCCTCGGCCAGAAAGCGCCGCGCGCGTTCCGCATAACTCATCGACGCCATCCCTGCCGTAGTTTGCGTACGAGAGAAACGAGAAAGACGAGCAAAGGGTCGGACTGCACGACCATCACGCGGCCCGCCAGATCGTACGGGGCCGCCCCCCCGACGCTTCCTGCTCGCTGCGGGCCAGTCCCGCCGAAATGAGCGCTTCTTGGGCGTGCCCGAGACGGGCACCATTCACGTTGCGTCCGAAGAGGTCGACAATCTCGGTCTGGGCCATCGCGCCGTTGGCCCGAAGGGCGGTCAGGATCCGGTCTGCGATCGGATCGCCGACGGCATCCCCGAAGATGAAGCGCGCCGACGCTTCACAGTAGTCCCAGACCGCGAGGGCGGCGATCAGGTGCTCCGTCTGAACCTCATAGGCGCCGTCAAGGAGGGCGTAGAGCAGCGATAGTCGAAGCACTTGGGCTTCGGCTCGGGAGGTGACGGCGCCCAGCAGCCCCGGCTTGCCTTCCGAAAGGTCGCCGTAGACCTCCGCCCAGAGGGCACGGGCTTGCGCATCGCGCCGAATCTCAGCCCGCTTCCGTGCCTCCGCCAGCGCCAGCCTGATGCGCGCGATCAGCGTCTCGGCCTCATCGACGGGGAGTCCGCCCCCTTCCGGTAAGAGCTTGGAGCGACGGACGCAGACCCAGAGAAACCGGTTGGCGTAGCCATTGGCGGCATCGGTGCTGTCAAGGACGCGCAACAACTCGTCCTTGGTGATATGCCCGAGGATGCTGACGTGGAGTGAGGTGGCAGCCAGGGGACTGTTGCGGGTCATCACGCCGAGGCGCTTGCCATCCCAGGCCTTGCGAATCACCTCGGTCAAGGTATTGCCTTCCCGGCCAGCCACCTTGAGCGTCGAGGAGAACTCCTCCTCCACGACCAGCAGGCGCTTGTCGGAGACGCCGGGATCGGTGATCTCCAGCACCCCCTTCTTCATCGCCTCGACGGGATCGCGGATCGCAAAGATCAACCCCTCGCCCGAGCTCAAACCGCCCATGATCCGGGAGGCCGCCCAGGTGGCATCGGCCCGTCCCGTGAGTCGCAGCGGTTCATCGTGGGCGGTGCCTTTGCGTCCCTTGCTGGTGATGCCGACCTGGACCGCAAAGAGGTTCACCCCGTGTCGGGTGGCACCCACCAGCGCGTGCGGTCCAGTGCCGAGCGCACTGCCAAACATCACCAGAAAGTTGATCAGGAGGGCCGCCGGATCCCCCTCGGTGTGGGGGGCGATCGCCCGGACGACATCGCCCGCCAACCCCCAGAGCGCATCATCCGAGAGCGTCGGCCACCGATCGGCCGTGGCCGATGCCGGAAGCAGTGGGGTGACGGTCGGTAACGGGGACCAGACCGGTGCCGCCGCGACCAGCCGCCGCAGCTCCGCGGGGTCGCCACCCGCATCGAGCCAGTCGGAGACGTCACCCTTCTCGGGAAGACCGGGCAGGACCAGAACACGAACCTCACGGGCGATCCCGGTGAGCGAGGCGGCGATCTTCGCCGTGCGCTGGCGACCCGCGTCGTCGTGATCCTCGACAATCATGACAATGCGGTCCCGCAGGAACTCGGCGTACTCTGGCCGCCACTGATCCGCACCGCCGGCATTGGTGGTCGCGACGAACCCAAGCGAGGCCAGCCGGTCCGCGTCCTTCTCGCCTTCGCACAGGTAGACGGGCTCACGAGGATCTGCGGCAAGGAGCTCGATGAGCCGATAGAGGACACGCTCGACACCACCCAGATTCCAGAGCCAGCCTCCGCGACCGTCGGGCCGGCGCTGGGCGAAGCCTTTTGGTTCATAGCGGACGGCCTGGTAGCGCAGGACCGCCCGCGCGTCGATGTAGTCGTAGGTGGCGACGATCCGGCCCTGGCTGGTGGGCGTGATCAGGGACGGAGCGGGCGGGTAGAGGTCGGCCAGGGTGAGGCCGAGGGCGGCCATCACCTCGTCAGGTGAGCAGCCGACGTAGCAGTGCACGAGCGCGTGACCATCGTCGGCGCGATCGACCTTCAGGGAGTTGTGGTGGTCGTCGTGGGCCGGGCAGCGGGCGGTAAAGCCCCGGCGACCGGGCCGCACGTGGTCGAGCCGTTCGCAAAGACGCTCGACCGGGTCAGTGGTGGCCGCCATGAGATCTATGCGGCATCGTCGGCGGATGGGCGTTCGTCGCGCTCACCGGCAAGCAGGCGATCGAGCGCCTGTCGCGAGACGACCATCCGGCGCCCGAGCCGAATGACCGGCATCGGGAGACGATCTGATTTGGCCAGCTCATAGGCCGTCGATCGGGCGATCCCGAGCGAAGCGGCGACTTCTTCGATAGTGGCCGTTGCGCGGTCCGGACGTGCGGTCTGCATGGTGTTCCTCCGTTCGCGTGGGCCGCCCTGTTATCGTGGCGTCCATTGAACGGAGGATAGTTGATGAGAATGAGCAAATGTGGCTCAATAAGGATCACTAATCAGGATCAAAAAGGCTCAATAAGTCTGAGGAGGCCATTCTCCGCCACCACGTCGATATTCTCGAAGATAACGTTCGAAGGTTTTCTTGCCTACGAAGAAAGCCTCCGCGAGATCATAGTTTGTGGGGCGGGTACCGAGCCGTTTCCGCAACACGGCATATTCGCTGGGGAGCCGCTCGACGAACTCTGCGTACGGAACACTAGTGGAGCCGCGTGGCCGGTGACCACGCTCGAACTGACGGATCCACTCGACGCCTTCCATGAGCCGCTTGAGCTCGCTTGCTTTACTGACTCTCTGCCAGCCTACAACCTCTAGTGCTGTGGCTGGAGACATTGGATCCTCGGTAGACCAGCGAAACTCAAGAGCTGCCTCGATGCCCGGTAGGGCTACCACCACCATGGGGAAGACGAATCCGAGCGAAGGACCACCGTCCTCCGGGCTGACACTCACGTGTGGCAGCGGTGACTCCTTCGGCCACCCATTCACTCGTAGACCGAACATCGTCACGCGAAAGTCCCGCATGTGCGGCATGGTGTCTCTCGGCTCCGCGAACATGATGTGCAGCGTCACATTAGATGGGATGCCCAATCTATCGCGGGTCGCCAGAATCCGATTATAATGGGCGCGTATATCCTCCATCTCCAAGGGTGGTGCAGTGGCGATCTTGCAACGGTGGCAGGCTCCCCGCTGTGCGTAGTCAAGATGCAGTGTCCCCTGGTCCCCGGATGAGTCGATTACCATAATTTTGCCATCCGGCTCTAGCAGCTCAGCATGCCTTCCGCATCGCGGACACCGCAGAGCGATCACGACAGGTCCGCTCGGGCAATCCTCCAGTACTGTCCCCAACGAGACGCCCTCCTGATTCATCGCAACGACACCACGGACGGCCAGATAATAGAACACTTGGTCTGTTCCCCGAATTGTAGCGAATCTGGAAGCATCACGCAGTTGGTGCATCGTGCGGCCGTGTCTCAAGGTGCTCGTTCAACATATTGAGTGCTAACCAGCAGGCGACGCATGAAGTAGTTTCGTCGCCTCAACAGGAACTTCTGCGCGCCACCGATAACTCACGATGGTGACAAAATGGTGCCGGGACACGCCGAAACGTACCGAAATGGACAGAACCACATGGACCCGTGATGTGAATAAATCCGCGTAGATACGCGGATTTTCGGACGGGACAATATTAGACGGACGGTCGGTGCCGGGTAAGGGACTCGAACCCTTACAGCCTTGCGGCCACCAGCTCCTAAGGCTGGCGTGTCTGCCAATTTCACCAACCCGGCAGGGAGGCGGCGACGCGGCCCAGTGTAGCCTTCTCGCTCGGGGCGCGGCTATCCGAGGTCAGCTCTACCGGGCATCTTCCGGTGCTTCGGTTGGACACTGGCGTGACTGGATCGTCCACCATTCAGGGGCGTCCGGCACAAGGAGCCGACATTCCCCTACCCGGCACCGTCTCGGCCGACCTCGGGTCGGTTATGACAAGCCGATGCGGGAGCGGTAGCCGGGTTGACCGCGGACACCGAGCCGGACCCGGAAGAGCGCGCCGGCCCCGGAGCCCTGGGATGCTTTGTCGTTGCCACCGGCGGTGGTGACGTAGGCGTCGGCGAGCTCCGGACCGGCGAAGGTGACGCTTGAGACCTTGGGAACTGGGAACAGAATACGGCCCCCCTCGGTTCCGTCCGGGCTGTAATGCACCAGTGCACCCCCATCCCAGCGCGCCGACCAGATACCGCCGGTGGCGTCGACCGCCAGACCGTCCGGCACCCCTTCCTCGGCGGGGATCTTGACGATCAGGGCACCCTCACCCAGACCGCCGGTGGCGCGATCGTAGGGGTAGCGACGGATGGTGCCGTTGTCGGAGTCGGCATGATAGAGGATGCTCAGATCGCGGGCGAAGCCAAGACCGTTCGAGAGCCCGGCATCCGGGAGGACCGTGGTCAGGCTCCCGTCGAGATCGAGCCGGTAGAGACGGCCCGGCCGCTCCCCGATCGGCATCGTGCCGCAGAAGACGCGTCCCTCGGGGTCGGCGATCACGTCGTTGAAGCGGCCCCCCTGCTCATCGGGGAGCGATGAGATGATGGTCGCCAGCGAGCCGTCGCGCCAGGTCCGCACGCTCCCGTTCGCACCGAAGAGGAGCAGACCGCCATCCTCCTGGATCGTGTAGCCGCCGATGGCATCGCCGTCATCAAGCACCTTCTCGTGGGTACCGGTCGCCGGGTCGTAGCGAAAAAGGCGACCCGGTGGGATGTCGACCCAGTAGAGGCGGCGCTCGGTCGCGTGCCAGAGTGGTCCTTCCCCGGTCTCGCAGGCCTCGTCGGCGATCAGCTCGGGCTCGGTCGTGGCGCCGGGCCAGGTGGTGGGGGTTGTCATCGTGTCGTGCTCCTCGTCTCGCCGGATGGTTCAAGCTGCTCGCCGGGTCAGTCTGCCACGTTCCGTGGGTGGCCGGCAGGGTGCGGCGAGACTTGTCAGGGTGGATTCAACCTGCTATCGTGCGGCCATGAACCGCTCTCTGCACCTGACGACCGGCACGATGGCGACGACGGCGATCTCCATTAAGGGGATTACCACTATTCGTTTGCCTGCCGGTTTGGGGGTGCGCCGCTAGCGGACGGGGCGCACAACCAGAACGGATCGGCAGGCGGGTGGCGATGAGCCCCCGCTTTTTTGTGTGGAGACGTTCCCGGCTCATGCTCTTCGGCGCAACGGCGCGGCCGACTGGCGAGACGACCGATCACCAGGGTGCCGCGTCGCGGCGCATCGCCTTCGCAGGGAGTATGACGATGATCGTGCTGAAGTTTGGGGGAACATCGGTTGGGGACGCCGGTCGTGTGCGGGAGGCCGCCGCCATCGCCGCCGCCCAGCCAACCCCTCGCGCGGTCGTCGTCTCGGCCGCCTCCGGGGTGACGAACCTGCTCCTTGAGGCGGTCGGGGCCGCGGCTGAAGGAGACCCGTTCCGCGCCGCGGAGAGGGCGGCGACGATCCGCGATACGCACCTGGCGGTCGCAACCGGGATCGAGGATGAGGCGGAGCGGGCCGGGGCGCTGGCCGAGCTCGACCAGCTCCACGCCGCGCTCGACGAGGCCCTGGCGGGTGTCGGACGGGCCGGAGTGATCGCCGCCCGCGACTCGGACCGGATCGTCGCCACCGGCGAGAAGGCGATGAGTGTGCTCTTTGCCGCGATGCTGCGGGCGACCGGAACACCGGCCGCGCATCTCTTCGCCGATCGCGTCGTTGCCACCGATGACCGCTTCGGCGCGGCGCGGCCCGACCGGAGCCGCACCCGTGACCAGGCGGAGGCGCTGGTGCGTCCCCTCCTTGACGCGGGATTGACGGTGGTGCTGACCGGCTTTATCGGGGGGGCGCCGGACGGGGCGACGACGACGCTCGGCCGCGGTGGGTCGGACTACAGCGCGACGCTGCTGGGGGCGGCGCTCGATGCCGACGAGGTGCAGATCTGGACCGATGTACCGGGGGTGCTCTCGGCCGACCCGCGACAGGTCGACGACGCCCGGGTGGTGCCCCATATCAGCTACGACGAGGCCCAGGAGCTGGCCCATTTCGGGGCCAAGGTGCTTCATCCACGGACGATCCGGCCAGCGGTGGCGCGGGGTATCCCGGTCCGCATCCTGTCGACCTTCGCCCCGAACGAGCCGGGAACGCTGGTGACACGGGAGTCGGTCGGTGAAGGGGTGAAGGCGGTCACGGCACTACGCGGGCTGCTGCTGCTGACGCTCGATGTTCCTGAGCTGGAAGATTTGGCGGCGGCGTCGGCGGTCGTCTTCGGGGCGCTGCACGACGAGCGAATCGAGATCGTGGCCGCCTCGCAGGCGTCCTCTCGACGCCGGATGACCTATCTCGTCGATGCGACGGCGCATGGGGGCTGCGCTCGCGTCGGGCACCTCCTGACCGAGGCGCTGGGCGTGGCCGACGTCGAGGCCGAGGTCGGCTGCGCCGAAGATGTCGCCCTCGTCGCGGTGGTCGGGCAGGCGGCGGCGGCCCAGCCGGCGGCGCTGGCCCGGTTCCTCGATGTGCTGGGGCGGGCCGAGGTGCCGGTCCTCTCGGCGAACCAGCAGAACCAGAACGTGGCGCTGACCGCGGCGGTTCCGTCGGGTCACGCCGAGCGGGCGGTTCGCGCCCTGCACGATGCCCTGATCCGGCCGCTTCCGACCAGCAGCCGGGGTCGCCGGCCGCGCCGCTCCGAGCTGCTGGCCGAGAGCATGCGGGTCGGCTGAGGAACGGTTCGGCACCGCGACGGCTGTGGCGATGCCGCCGGGTCGTGGGCACATTCTGAGATGATGGCGTTCTGAGACCGGGCGCCGGTTCGCTCGATCGGGAGGGGAGCTGGGGCTCCGCCCTTCACCCATGAAAGGAGAACGGGACCTGTGAGCGAGCAGCGGATTCCGGTGGCAGTGCTGGGGGCGACGGGCAGCGTCGGGCAGCGCTTCGTACAGTTGCTGGAGCGACACCCGTGGTTTCGAGTGGCCGAGGTGGTGGCGTCCGACCGGTCGGCCGGCAAACGCTACCGCGAGGCGACCGAGTGGCGGCTCGGCGGGGAGATCCCTGCCAGCGCGGCCGAGCTGATGGTGCGGGACTATGGCGACGATCTGAGCAGTCCGGTCGTTTTCTCGGCGTTGCCGGGTGAGGTGGCGGAGGAGATCGAGCAGCGGATGGCGCGGGAGGGGCGGGCGGTGCTCTCCAACACCTCGACCCACCGGATGGCGCCCGATGTGCCGCTGCTGATCCCCGAGGTGAACCCGGAGCATGTCGCCGCGGTCGAGGAGCAGCGGCGAGGTCGGGGCTGGAGCGGCTTTATCGCCACGAACCCGAACTGCTCGACGATTCACCTGGTGCTCGCCTTGAAGCCGCTCCAGTGCGCCTTCGGGCTGGACGCGGTGGCGGTGACGACGCTGCAGGCGGTCTCGGGCGCCGGGTACCCGGGGGTGCCGTCGCTCGACATGATCGATAACGTCGTGCCCTACATCGGAAGCGAAGAGGAGAAGATCGAGACCGAGACGCAGAAGCTGCTCGGCGGCTACGACGGGGCGTTCCGGCCGGCCGAGCTGACGATCAGCGCCCAGTGCAACCGGGTGCCGGTGCGGGACGGTCACCTGGAGTGTGTCTCGGTGCGGCTCGGCGAGCCGGCGTCGCCGGAGGCAGTGGTGGCGGCCTTTGAGGGGTTCCGGGGTCGACCGCAGGAGCTGAGGCTGCCGAGCGCGCCGAAGCAGCCGGTCGTGGTGCGAACTGAGCCGAACCGACCGCAGCCGGTGCTCGACCGGGACGCCTCGAACGGGATGGTCTCGGTCGTGGGCCGGGTCCGACCCTGTTCGCTGCTGGGGACGAAGTTCGTGGTGCTCGGTCACAACACGATTCGGGGGGCGGCCGGGGCCTCGATCCTGAACGCGGAGCTGTTCAAGGTCGAGGGTCTGCTGCCGGTCTAGGAGCCGGTGGGGCGCCAAGAGGTCCGGCCGTTGCCCCGGTGGGGATGACGCCGATCAGCCATGCAAGCATGATCGGGGTCGGTTGGGAACATGAGCGCATGCCATGCGCCCTTACCGGGCGTGTGGTGGGGAGGCAGGTTTGTCGATTTAGGTGCATGGCCCGTTGTCCGCCGCACGAGTGACGCTCCGGTTTGTGGGGCGACATCCCGGTACTGGAGGGGCGCATCGTGGTGCACGCGTGATCGCCCTCAGCTCCTGCCCCCTCGCCCAACGCCTGGGCGAAGGGGTCTTGCTTGACCGACGCGGCGAGATGGCGCGGGCAACGGCGTGGCTCCACAAGGTCGATTGGCTAGTAGGGCTTGACGGGAGGGTGGAATCAACCCCATGCCCGCACCGCCCACTGGCAGGGAACCGCGGTTTGGGTCGACATCGAGTCCGTCGCGACCGAGGTCTTTCGGGCGCCACAAACGCCCTGGTATGATGTACTACAGAAGCCGCGGATGCGGCGGTGTCGACTCAGGAGAGGAGCGATTCGTGACTCACGGGCGATCGCTACTGGCGACCGTGATAGCCGTCCTGACAATGCTGTGGACCGTGACGGCGGGGGCGATGGCGCAGGAAGGAACCCCACCGCCACTGACCTTCGCGGACACGATGGGGTTGCCGGAGCTGCGGGTGCAGATCACCGACACGGGCTACGAAGGTCTGCCGGCGGAGACGCCCGCCGGTCGCTACGTGTTGACCGTAGAGGTCACCGCGGCCGATGGCGGGGGGATCAGCTTCATGCAGCTGCCGGAAGGGATGACTATCGACGATTTCTCAACCCTCCTGGCGGGTCCTCCCGCGGCCTCGCCCGAGGTGCCGATTGGCACGCCGATGACGGAAGCTGGTCCGCCAGAGGACGATGGTGGACCGCCGGAGTGGTACTACCAGACCAAACATGCGGGGGGCACCGGCGGTGGGCCGGGCCAGACGAGTCAGGTGATCATCGACCTGACCACTGGCAAGTGGATCGCCTGGGCGGGTGATCCGGAGTCGCCACAGCCGCCAGTTGGACTGACCGTGACCGGCGAGATGCCGACCGGACTCGCCGAGCCACCCGCGGGTGCGACGGTGAGCCTATTCGAGTATGGGTTCAAGATCGACGGCGCGTTGACGACCGGGCCACAGGCGATCAAGGTGACCAATGTCGGCGCTCAGCCGCACCACCTATACATGGGTTACTCGCCGCAGCCGATCACGAAGGATCAGGTCAAGCAGATTCTCGATCTCGACATGCAGGGCGCGACGCCGGCACCCGACTCGGGTCTGCCGAACCCGGACGACATTTTGCCGCTGGCGTTCATATCGGAGCTGTCGACGGGCGCGACGGGCTGGATTGCAACCGACCTGCAGCCTGGCTACTACGTCCTGCTCTGCTTCATTCCGGACATTAAGTCGGGGATGCCCCACGCGTTCGAGGGGATGTACGACGTGATCACCGTCGGTATCTAGGGCGCGCCCGCGCGGTAGGAGAACCGCGCAGCGCAAACGAGTTGACAGGTCATCCGGGTCCAGGTCGCGGTGGTGGTCGCCGCGACCCGGGCCTCCTGTCCCCTCTTCCAGGCAAGGTGGCCAACAGGGGGTTGCCGCAATGCTTGCCGCTAGGCAAGGTGGATAGCTTTCGCGGCGCTCAATGCGCCATCTGTCAAGCCTGAGATCGCGGGTTCGACCGGGGTCGGTCACGCCGTACCGACAACTTCCGGAGGATGCCGTCATCCTCGCGGCCCCCTCGACCGCAGCCGGGCGCTATACGGAACCGCGGCCCGGCAAACTCAGGCCCGCGCAAATTGATGCGATTGTGTTTGACATTGCGGCGGGTCGGACGCTTCGAGAGGTTGCGGCTGGCTACGGTGTCTCAGCGGAGCGCGTCCGTCAACTCGCCAAAGAGCGATCAGCAACGAGCCAGGCGGCTGACTAGGTGCGTCACCGTATCTTGCTCCCCAGTCAGCACGGACCACCATTAAGACGGACGGAGGAAGGCGTGAGATGGCAGACGGCGAGCTGGTGGAGATCCCGCAGCGGTGGACGGCGAAGCGGCGGGTGGCGCTCCGGCCCGAGACGGAGCTGGACCTGCACGGGGCACCCCGTATCCACGTCCGGGCGCGGTCGGGCCGCTGGCTGACGCTCCACGGCGCGCAAACCGTGGCGCACGCCGACTGCGGGGGTAAGACGATGGTCGTCCTCGAGCCGGCGCGACCCCGGGAACTGGCGTGGCTCCAGGCGTCCGCCTACGGGCTGAGCGAGCGCGAGCGGGCGGTGGTGGACCGCGTGGCCCAGGGAGTGTCCACGACGGAGATCGCCAGGGCCCTCTACATCTCCGAGTACACCGTCCAGGAACACCTCTCGCACGCCTTCGACAAGGTCGGTGTGCGCGGCCGCCGTGCCCTAGTCCAGCGCCTATTCCTCGACAACCTCTACCCCGGGTTGTTCCCGTCGGCGGCGGAGCAAGGCGGGTCGACGGACCGCTCAGTGGGTTAGGGAACACGGCGAGCTCTCGCCTCATCGTCACCCGGTCATGAGATGCGCGTGGCCTGGCCCGGTTCTCCCGCGCCCGGCAGCGAGCTCGGCTAGGAATCTCATGTACCGCAGGCGGCTTGACACTCCAGGGTGCACTACAACCAATCCTGGCACGATGGCCACCGTCGCTCCGATCGCCACGCGAAGCGGCCATTGTCGAGCTTGCTTGGAATTCCTCATCGCCGCTTCAGGCGCGGCGTACGTCCATTTCCACCCAAATCGGTGCAACATCGCCAGGAGCAGTCAATACCGTGAGGTCGGATGCCACGAGCGAAACTTGGGGTCAGCCCCCTTCACCGCAGAGTCTGGCGACAGCGCAAGCCGAGCTAGCACGTCCATCTCACTTGGCACGAAGCGGAGTCACATCTCGGCAACACATCCGAGAAACAGGTCGGGAAGAGCGGTGGCCGACGCTGGGTGTTGACAGCCGGACACCGCCGCGGCCGCTGATGCGTTTGCCCGTGCCCTGGGCCGAGGATTGGGCCGATGAACCATCACGAGGCACTCGCCCATCCTGCGGCTGAGCACCCGGTGCCCGACTGCGCCGGCGAGCTGATCGACCCCACGTCGGGTTGCTGGGGCGATGTGGCCGGGACCATCCTCACCTGCCGGGCGTGTGGTGCCGAGGTTGCCACCGTTGGCGGTCGCGTGCACTGGTGGAACCACGAGCTGCGCCCGGCGATCGACACCACGACGCTGGCGCCATACACCTGCCCGACGTGCTTCGGGGAGGGTGTCGACGGGTTCGCCGACCTCTGGCTGCCCTGCACGCGCTGTCAGGGGATGGGGCGACTCGATGGGGCGGCGTTGACCGCTGGGTGAAAACGGAAACCGTTTCCGATCTGGCGACGGCTCTGGGCATCACGCTCGGGGCCGTTCGCTGTGTCCGGCACTCACCTCTTGCGGCGGCGTGGCTGGTGCCCGACCATGCTCGGTCATGACGGACGCCACGAACACGACCGCTGCAGCCACGGCCATGACCGCGGACACGGACACGGTCACGCTGGTCACAACCGACGTGGCCGCCAGCCTTGTCGGGGTCTCGGCCCGCACCGTCCGCCGCTGGATTCAGCGCGGCTATCTGCCCGCCATTGACGGCGCCGGTGGCCAACTCGTCTCCCCTGCTGACCTTCCCGCCGCGAAGCGAGCAGCCGGTCACGGTCGCGGTCATGGCCGTGGTCACCGAAGGCCGGACATGGCCACGGACACGGTCACGGACGCGGACACCTCGGCCATGACCGTGTCGCCAGCGGCGCGGTCGCAACTGGAAGCAATCCGCGACGAATGGCTGCAACCGTTGGTCGATCAGCTCCGGGATGCTGAGCGGAGCATCGGGCGCCTGGAGCAGGAACGCGGCCAGCTGCGGGCTGAGGTAGACCAGTTGCGCCGTGACCGCGATGATGCTACTGAGCCCTCAGCGCGCCTAGGTGAAGCGAAAGGCGCCGAGGTGGGTCAGGATACGCGGCCCTGGTGGCGCTTCTGGGACCGATCATGCGAGGATCGGCGCGTCAGCGATGGATGATGGCTGATGGCGGGAAAGGAGAGCAACCATGTCGGGCTGGTGGTACGTGGTCATCATCGTCGTGCTGGTGGCCGGCGTCATCCTCTATCTGCGTACGCGCCAGACGCGCACGGGTGGAGGTCTCCCTGATTCGCGTGACGGGGCGCCGGACGACTTCCGGCACGATCGCGAAGAGAGCCGCCGCGGTCACCTGAGCGAGGAGGACCGGGTCTGGGAGATGGCCAGTCTACGCAAAGCCGAGGAGGCTCGAGAACGCCGCGACTCCCCAGGGGAGCCGTAGGCGGAGAAGAGGCGCTGACGCTGGCGGTCGCGCGGATGCTGGTGGCCACGACGGGGCAGGAGGGCGCAGGTCGCCCGGAAGAGCCAACGAGCACCCTCGGTGCGTCGTGAGGTGACCTGGTGACCATCACCGAGGACGCGATCACCGTGGCCCTGGCTTTACACCAGAGGCGACTCCGTACACTCGAGCCCCTGCGTGCAGTAGAATCGGAAGAACGGGATGGGGCAGCGGAACCCGCGCCGCACCTGTTACCGTGGGCTCACCCCAGGCGCCGCGTAGGCCCTTCTCTGGCCGCAATCTGGCATTAGCCGTACTATCCCTCGGCACGGGGCCGCCCGGCCGGTCGGTGCCCTGTCGTTCGCCTTGGAGGCTGGTCGCACATGATTCTGCGGTTCGCGTTGATGACCACGCTCGCCCTCGCCTGGATGGTTCCCTTGCCGGGTACGGTGGTCGCCACCGGGCAGGAGTCCCCGCCCGCGTGCGCCAGTGCCCGGTGGTTAGCGCCGCTCGCGGCCACGCCGGTGGCCGGTGATGCCGCCCGGACGCCGGTGGCCGGTGATGCCGCCCGGACGCCGGTGGCCGAGGCTGCCCCCGCCTGGCTGACCGCCGAACTGACCGATGCCTGCTCCGGCGAGACCTTCACCCTGGCGGATTTTGTCGGCAAGACCGTCTACGTCGAGACTCTGGCAACGTGGTGCCCCCCGTGCCGAGACCAGCTGGCCCGCGCGAATGAGGCCGCCACCTCGATCCCCGAGGTGGAGCGCGGGGACGTCGTGTTCGTCGCGCTCAGCAGCGAGGTCGGTCTGCCACGGGAGACCCTGGCGGCGTACGCCGCAGACAACAGCTTCCCGTTCGTCTTCGCTGTCATGCCGGCCGCGATGCTGCAAGCGATGGCCGGCGACCTTGGCCGGGAGGTCGCCGTCCCGTCGGCCACGCCGCACCTGATCATCGCGCCGGACGGCACGGTCGGCGAGTTGCGCACCGGTGGCACGGCGCCGGACGACCTGCTGACCCTGCTCGAGGAGGCCGCGCACCCGGCGGCATCGTGAGCCAGTACCTTGGGGCCTTCCTGCTCGGGAATGCCGCGATCCTCGGCAACGTCTGCCTGCTCCCGCTCTACCCGGGCCTGATCGCCTTCCTGACGGCGAGCGCGCAGAGTGGCCGCGTCCGCCGGGGCGGCGCGCTTCTCGGCGCTGCCGTCCTGGCCGGTGTGCTAGCCACGATGATCGCCCTCGGCTTCGTCCTGTTCGCCCTCGGGCAGTCGTTCGGCCGCGTCCTGCCCTGGCTGCTGCCGGTGATCTATGGGATCGTCATCGCCCTCGGCATCGCCATGGTTCTCGGCCGAAACCCGTTCGCGGGGCTAGCGACCACGCACGCGCCGATGCGCGCGAACCCCTACGCGGCAGCGTTCCTCTACGGTGGGCTGCTGGCCCCGATGACGCTGCCGTGCACCGGGCCGGTCGTCATCGGCGCCTTCGTGCTCGGGGTGGGCAGCGCCGCGGAGTTGGGCGAGAGCCTGCTCTACTTCGTCACCTTCGGCCTCGGCTTCGGCTGGCCCTTGGTCGCGCTGCCGCTGGTCGCGGCGCCGGTGCGGCGCGGCAGCACCCGCTGGCTGGCGGGGAACTCTCAGGCGCTGGGCCGCCTGTCCGGCGCGTTGCTGCTCGCCATCGCCGCCTTCGGTATCTGGGTCGACGTGCTCCCGGGTCTCGTGGGCTAGCGCCGCACGCAGGCTGCCGGGAGATGACGGGAGGGAATCAGGGCAGATGGGGTGTGATCAGGGGCTGCCGATTCCGGCGGCCCTCCTGCGAGATGACCATGCCGAGCCCTCCGTCTTCCGGCCGGAGGGCCTGCTGCGCGAAGCGCAGCGGCAGCGGTCGCTCGCGGCCGGCTCGACGCCCGGCGTCTGCCTGCTCGACCCGGACGGCGACGTGGTCCGCTTCCTGCAGCAGACCGGCCGCGGCCGCCGCTCCGAGACCTGGGCGTGCTACCACACCGACCTCTGGAAAACCAAGGCGGCGGGCATCCCGATCGGGGTCGTCGGCAACGCCGTGGGTGCGCCGTTTGCCGTCCTCGTCGCCGAGGAGCTCGTCGCATCGGGGTGTCGGTTGGTGGTGAGCGTGACCTCCGCGGGCCGGCTCGACCCCGACCGGTCGCTGCCGAAAACCATCCTGGTGGACCGCGCGTTGCGCGGCGAGGGGACAAGCCACGCCTACCTGCCGACGGGCCGCTACGTCGAAGGCGATGCCGAGCTACTGGCGGCAGTCGCCCGCGAACTGCAGCGCTCGGGGATCGACGTGGTCCGGGGTGGTACTTGGACCACCGACGCGCCATTCCGGGAGACCCGCTCGGCGATCGCCGCGGCGACGGCGGCGGGTCTCAAGGCGGTCGAGATGGAGGCGGCGGGGCTGTACGCCTTCGCGCGGGCTCGGGGCACGCCGGTCGTCTCATTCGCCCTCATCACCAACGAGATGGCCCAGATCGGTGACGATTTCGAGAAGGGGGCGGACAACGGTGCACCGCACGCCCTCGCGCTCGCCGCGGCCGCCGCCCGGGGGTGGCAGTCGCTTCACGGCGTCGTCGAGGCGGCGCAAACCGCCGGGATCCACGACGGATGACGGGGGATACGATGAGCGCACGCCAAGCAACTGGGGACGCCGGGTACCCGCTACTCGACCCAACCCTAACAGCCTCGCCAAACTGGAACCAAGCCTGGGCCGGATCGACCTCGGCCCCTACCACGCCAACCTCGTCACCCGCGACGGCGCCCGCGGCATCCTCGACTTCGAGGTCAACGAGCGCCGCAACCGTGAAGGGGCACCATCGGGGACCCAGGTCCCCGGGTTGAAGCGGTTCGTCAATGGGATGGTCCTTGCCAACTGGGGCGTCTTCCAGTGGGTCGTCGTGCTCGCCCTCGTCCCGGCCGGGCGCGTCTGGGGCCTCGACGGCCTGATCGTCCGTGACCGCCCCGCCCGGCACCGCTGGCCGTTCTAACCCCGACGGGAGGAGGCGGCCCTGCCCCGAGCGCGGAACCCGAATCCTCGGACCGATCTCCAGGCCGCGCACGGGTGGCCAGTACGGTCTCGCCGAAGCCACGTCACCCGTGCCCGCGGAGCACCACCCGGGGCTACGCGACGTGGACGGTGCCGAACATGCCGGCCGCCTCATGCCCGGCGATCGAGCAGGAGTAGTACTCGTCCCCGGCCGGTAGGTTGATCGTGACGTCCGTGTCGGCGGGGATGGAAAACTCGTTGGGGTTAAAGTCGATGTCGACCATCTCTACCGTGACCTCGGTCTGCGCCTGGCCCTATTGCCGATCCGCAACGGGGGAGGTCACCGCCGGCGTCGCCGCCCCACCACCGATGCTCAACGTGACCATCGGGAACTCGCTATTGACATAGCACGCGTTACTCGCCGCAAAGAAGGCGAATGCGTACTCACCCGGCGGAGTCTCGGGCGAGATCGTAACCGTCGCACGGAAGCGCTCGCCGCCGACCGACTCCATCAGAATCATCCGTCCTAATTGGGGGTTCGCCGCGATCACCTCGGCGGAGAGGCCGCCTTCGCCGCCTTTGGCCGTGACTTCAAAGGTGACCTGCTCTCGGGGCGATACACGGTCGGGGCTGATCGTTGCGTTAGAGAGCTGTGGCTCACCAGCCGGCTCGTTAAGCGGGATAAGCGAGAAGTCGAAGGTGTACGTCTCACCAGGCTCCAGGACAATATCGATCTTGTCGTCGAACTCGCTGTTGTGATACCGATATCCGGCATCATGAAAACCCAACACCGGTGCCGATTCGCCCGTCGGCACATTGGCAACGGTGTAGCGCCCATCGGCGTCGGTAATCGTGGCCAGCCTGAAGGTCATCCAACCGACTGTGATATAGACACCCGCCAACGGCTCACCGGTTGTGTCATCGGTCACGAGACCGGTGATGGTGCCCGTGTTCGCCACGGGCGACGAAACCGGACTAGCCTCCGCGGAGGTAAACGGGCTAGCGGCCGGACTTGCCGCGGGCGTCGACTCCTGTGCCGCAGTGGAGGCCAGACGGGCGACGACCACCCCTCCAGCCAGCACTCCGGCTGTCCTGCTGAGTGTTCGTCGGTTAAGTTTCGCTTCCACCGTGTTACCTCCTGTACATGAGGTCCGAGCGGTAACGTCGCTTCGTGCACTTTCTACTCGTGCACCTTCTACGCGTACTGCCTCGGTGCAGGTTCCGTGCCAGTGCAAGCAACTTGGTGCGTTCTAACTCCCTGACCTGGTACTCGAAGGCATCGCGCATCTGTTCCGGGGTCAGCTTGCGAATCTCGTCTTTGCTCATCGTGGCGACCGGCGGCACCTCGATCTGCGCCGGCTCCCGGTCAGAGAGACCGGTCCGATTGAGGATACCAAATCGGGTAATCGCCTCGAGAATGGTCAAGGTGTCCAGTTCCCCTCGCGATCGACATTCTGCTCGCGTTTCCGGGGATCTTGCTCGCCCTGGCGATCGTCGCGGGACTCGGCACCTCGCTGACCAACGTGATGCTGGCGGTCGGCATCGGGACGATCCCGGTCTATGCCCGGGTCGTGCGCGGTACCGTGCTCTCGACGAAGCAGGAGGCGTACGTCGATGCGGCGCGGGTCGTCGGTTGCTCCGACCTCCGGTTGGTGTTGCGCCACATCCTGCCGAACATCATCGCCCCGGTGCTGGTTCTCGCCACGATCGGCGTGGCCTATTCGATCCTCAACGGCGCCGCGCTCTCGTTCCTGGGTCTTGGCGTGCAGCCGCCAACGGCGGAGTGGGGACTGATGATCTCGGCCGGCCGCTCGTATCTGCGCGATGCATGGTGGATCTCGACGTTCCCTGGGTTGGCGCTGGCGGTGACGGTGCTTGCGATGAACCTCGTCGGGGACGGTCTGGGTGACGCATTCGACCCACGCGCTCGCCGGCGCTAGCGTCTGGTCCCCCTTCCGGCTGGAGCGTCTGGTGCGTCCCATGGACGCGACGGTACCCCGTGTGCCGGCCCATGCGTGTGATGCCGATGACGAACCGGCCCGTGGACTACCCGATCAGCCGCTGAAAGACCTGGCGCGCGGCAACGCTGCTTTTCACCGCGCGAACCACACAGGTTGAGGAATGGCGTCGCGAGACACGCGATGAGGGTCGCCGAAGACGCGAGCGGCCAGATCGGGCCAAGCCACTCCTTCTCCTGGGTTACTCGCCTTGACAGACGGTTCGGTATAGGAGATTATTCGGAGTATGAACTATTCGGAAGATGAACTATCGACAGTGTCGGATGAGGTGGTCGATGCGGCGATGCCGTTGATCCCACAGATTGGACGGCTGATCTATGCGGCGTTCGTGCGGCATGCGGGGGCATCGGGGTTGTCGCTCGGGCAGATGAAGGCGCTGGCACATCTCCACCACGCGGGGCAGGCGACGGTCGGTGAGATCGGGGCCGGAATGGGCATCTCGATGCCGGCCGCCTCCGAGCTGATCGATCAACTGGTCGAGCGGGAACTGGTCGAGCGAGGGGTCAACCCTGCTGACCGGCGCCAGGTCGTGCTGCGGATAACACCGGGCGCGACACGGATCGGCGAGGAGTTGGGGGCGCTCCGGCGAGCGCAGGTCCGGGCCGCCCTGGCAAGACTCGGTCCCGCCGAGCGAGCAGCCTTCCTGCCGGTGCTGACGGCACTGGTGGACGCGCTGGACCAGGACCCCGGTGAGTTACCGGGGATGGGCGGGAACGAGACGGTTTGGGCGCCGGGCGATCCGGCCCCGGATCAGACGAGACATGAGACGAGGGATTTGACATCAACACTACTGTAGAGCGGGCATCGAGTGGAACGCCGGGCGCATCAGGGGGATCAGGCATGCTTGGACAACAGGTGGCTTCCGGGCCGGGGACGAGGAATGAGGGTTCGGCGGCGGCGCCGCAGCGCAACCCCTGGCTGATCCTGATCGTGCTCTGCGGGGCGATCTTCATGCTGCTCCTCGACACGACGATCGTCAATAACGCGCAGCAGAAGATCAAAGAAGGACTCGACGCGGACCTGTCCGGGATTCAATGGGTGCTCGACTCCTATATCCTGACCTATGCGGTCTTGCTCCTCTCCTTCGGGCGGATGGGTGACGTTTTCGGCCGCAAGAAGCTCTTTATTCTCGGGATGTCGATCTTCACCGCCGCCTCGGCGCTCTGCGCGGCGTCGGCCTGGCTCGGCGATCTGGTTGGGATCTCCGGGGTCGACGCCCTGATCATCTCCCGGGTGCTTCAGGGGCTTGGCGGCGCGTTCATGATGCCGCAAACACTCTCGCTAATTACGGTCGCCTTCCCGCCGGAGAAGCGGGGCGCGGCGATGGGGATCTGGGGCGGAGTGGTGGCGCTGGGCGCGGTGATCGGGCCGATCGCGGGCGGTTTGATCGTGACCCACTACGCCTGGGAATGGGTCTTTCTGATCAATGTGCCGATCGGGATTATCGCGGTGCTGGCGACCATCGCGATCGTGCCGGAGTCGGTCGACCCGACCGCGAGCCGGAAAATCGACTGGGGAGGCGTGCTGCTGTCAGGGACCGGCATTCTGGCCCTCGTTTACGCGTCGATCGAGGGGGCGTCGCGGGGCTGGACGAGCCCGGTGATCCTTGGCCTGATCGCGCTGAGCGCCGTTTTGCTGTCGCTCTTCGTCTGGTGGGAACGGCGGTCGCCCGACCCGATGATGAAGATCGAGCTGTTCCAGATTCGCAACTTCTGGGTCGGCAACCTGATCTCGCTGGCCGTGTCCTTTGGGATGCTCGGGATCTTCTTTCCAATGACCCTGTTTCTGCAGGGTGCGCTCGGCTTCTCGCCGATCCGGGCCGGGCTGACGATGACGCCGATGTCGCTGATGATCCTGGTCGCGGCGCCGATCGCGGGACGGCTGACCGACCGCATTGGCGCGCGCTGGATCCTGGTGACCGGGCTCTCGATGATGACGATCGGGATCTTCATGCTGCGGTCGGCGATTGCGGTCGACACGACCTGGCGGACGTTGTTGCCGTCGTTGATCGTGGCCGGTCTCGGGATGGGGATGACCTTCGCGCCGATGACGGCGGCGGTGATGGCCGAGGTGCCACCGCGCATCGCGGGGAGCGCGTCGGGCATTCTCAACACGATGCGGAACGTCGGCCAGGTGCTCGGGATCGCCGTGCTCGGCTCGGTCCTCCAGAGCCGGGTGGGTGTCCACGCCACGGAGCGGGTTGGTGATTTCGGTCTCGACCCCCAGGTCAGCTCGCGGGTGATCGGTCTGGCGCAGGACGGGCGGCTGGAAGCGATTCCGGCGGCGGTGCCCACGGGTCAGACGGATACGCTGCAGACCATCTTTGGGGCGGTCCAGCGTGCGTTTGTCGACTCGCTGCACGAGACGTTCATTGTCGGGGCGCTCGCCTGCGCTGTCGCGCTTGGTGTCTCGCTGATGCTGCGGAATCCGGCCCGGCGGACGGCTCCGGCGGGCCGGCCAGCGACTGACGGTGAGCGGGCCGGAGCATCGCCGATCTCCGCCGACTAACCAACCGCTCACCGTGACCATGCCCCGGAGATCGTTGCCTCGTGTTTGAGCGCAACGATTCCGGGGCGTTTGTCGTGGTCGCCGTACCCGGGATGGCGTTGAGACTGCGCCTGTGCGCGGGCGTAGCCGGGGACGGCTGAGTCTGGCGTACCATTCCGCGCACTGAGCGAATGCATCTGGAGCATGGTGGATAGCGGACGAGCACGACCCGGCTGTCTGCCCAGCGGTGCTGCGACGGTGGAGTTGGTGAGGTGGTCCTGGAACCATGGGGTTGGTGGAGGGAGCAGGACGTGGCTGAGGGCGATGCCCGGGTGGCGGTGGTGACGGGGGCAAGTGGGGGCATCGGGCGGGCGATTGCGCTGGAGCTGGCAGGGCACGGCGTGGATGTGGCGGTTGTCTATGCCACCAACGCGGACGGCGCGATGGAGAGTGTGGCGTCGATCGAGGCGATGGGGCGGCGGGCGATTGCATGTGGCGGAGATGTCGGGGATGCCGCAACGGTGGAGCGGTTGTTCGAGGAGGTCGATGCGGCGTTTGGGCGAATCGATGTGCTGGTGAACAATGCCGGTCAGGCGGGTGACGGACGGCCGCTGCATGAGGGGGAGATCGCCGTCTGGGAGCGGGTGCTGCGGACGAACCTGTATGGCCCCTACTTCTGCTCGCGGGAGGCAGCGCGGAGGATGATCGCGCGGGGCGCGGGTGGCCGGATCGTCAACATTGTCTCGGTCCACGAGGAAGCGCCGACACCTGGCGAGGGCGCCTACTGTGTCTCGAAGGGCGGGTTGCGGAATCTGACGCGGGCGATGGCGGTCGAGCTGGCGGGGTATGGGATTACGGTTAACGATGTGGCGCCGGGGATGATCCTGACGGCGATGAACCAGTCGGCGGTCGACGATGCCGGAGTGCGGGCCGCGGCAGAGGCGCAAATTCCGCTTCGGCGGGCGGGCACGCCGGAGGATGTGGCGCGGATGGTGGGTTTTCTCTGCTCCGACGAGGGCGCCTACTGCACCGGGAGCACCTACTTCGTCGACGGCGGCTGGATGCTGAGCTGGCCGCCGGTGTGAGGAGGGCGGCCCGGGACGAACATCACCGTTTCCGGAGATCGCCGTCCCGGCCGTCGGGACGCTGACCCTTATCCCATCTGGGAGGTGTGCTCGGGACGGATGACGATGACGACGCGCTCGTCGCCAGGCTGGTGCCACGGGTAGACCGCCTGGTCCATGTACTTCTTGGCCATGCTGTTGATGAAGGCGTTGTCCGGATCGGGGTCGATGCGATCGACCGTGCCCCGGACCTCGAGGTAGCGATAGGGGTTGGTCTGATCAACGATCGAGAGCGCGATTCTCGGGTCGCGCCCGACGTTGCGATACTTCTGACGGGCGGTGGTCTGGCTAAACTGAAGGAACTCGCCATCCCAGCCAAACCAGACGCGGTACGGCACACAATAGGCGATGAGGGTGGCTCCGGAGATGGAGTCATGGTGACTTCCCAACGCGGATCATGATCCGATCGGAACAGTTTGACTTCAACGCCGAGTGCGCCGAGAATCATCCGGCGCTCGTCGTAGGCGAGGGAGTCGAGGTTGCCGGCAACTCGCTCGCACCAAGCAGCTAGATCGCCTAAGCGCTCTTGGTCAGCCCGGCTCTCGCTGTGCTCCATCGCCAACCGATCCCGCTCTGCTGTCAGTACCCGCTGTTGATCCGTCAGGGCCATCGTTTCTTGCAGCAGCGACGCAGAGGCTTCCTCGTCGTCGAGAAGCGAGATGGCGCGCGCTAATCGCTGACGCCTCGCTGTAATCTCGGCGAGCCTCCGGTCGAGAGTAACAATCTCAGTCCCCGATCGATCTTGCCCTCGGCGCCGCTCGACTTCTGCAGCGATGATCTCGGGACGTGTGAGGAGCAAGACGACGCGATCCCACACAGCCTGATCAAGCTGTCTCGTCTGGATTCGGGCCGCCGGACAGCCGAACCGATCACGATTGACGGTGCCACACCGGTAATGGCGATCACTCGGGCGTGACGGGCTCGGGTTTTTCACGGTCAGCGGACTTCCACAATAGCCGCACCGCACGAAACCGGTGCGGAGGAGAGATGCTTCGGGATCGCGGTTGTTGCGAACCGCCATGCGTTGATTCGCTTCAAGTCGGATTGCGACCGCCGCGAACTCTTCCGGTGTAACCAAGGCGGGAATGGTGCCTTCCGGAAGCGTAAGCTGTTCGTCGACCGGCCGTCTCGACGCTCGCTTGCGGCCCTCCCTTCGCTCGGATTGCCAGCGAAATGCGACGGCCTGTCCCGTGTATTGCGGTGTCGACAGGATTCGGCGCACTGTTGTGACTGCCCATTGCGTATTTCGCCCGGTCGGTGTGGGGACCGCCTCCACACTGAGCTTGGCAGCGATGAATCGCAGCGTTTCGCCACCGAGCGACGCTAGGAAGATTCGCTGGACCACCGACGCAGTTTCGGGATTGATGTCGAGCGCCGATTTCTTTCCATCGCGCCATGCATAGCCATAGAGCGGACGAGGACCGGCGAGAAGGCTACCGTTCTCCGCGCGTGAGCGGATGCCGCGTTGGGTCCGCTCCCGAATCTTGAGCCGTTCCATTTCTGCGACGAACCCCCGCACGCTTTGCAGCAGTCGTCCCTCCGGCGTCTCATCGAATGCCTCGGTCACCAACTCGAGACGGATTCCGAGGTGGTCCCACTCACTCAGGAGAAACCCGAGATGCGCCTGGTTGCGGCTCACTCGGTCAAGGGCGTAGGCGAGCACGATGTCGGCTCCACCTGCACGCAGCGTCTCGCGGACTCGCGATAGCTGAGGTCGCTCGAACAGCTCAGAGCCGGTGTGAACCTCGCGGAAGACGGTGACGACCTCCCACCCGCGCTCAACGGCGTGAGCGCGACAATGCGCCTCCTGAGTCTCAAGGCTCGAATTGTCCTCCTGCGCCGCGGAACTCACCCGGCAGTAGATCACCGCTCGGTTCATCTCGGCCGGGCGGCGGGCCCGTAGCTGCATGGTCATCGTTGTGTCCTCCTCATCGTCACTTATCTGCTGACGCTCAGGCCGGGAGTCGGCACCTCACCCGATGTTCGCTCTCCGTCCCCACAAAGCAAGTGCGGGATTGCTGACTGACCAATCTTGGGGCCCACTGTGGCGACCCCAACCGGCCTATTCCCCTCTACTCGGGGCTGGTGTATCCTTCCGCTTCTATAGAACTTCTGTTCTATTTCCTGAGAGGCTGGCCGTGGGTCACATCTACGTCTCCTCCCTCCCCCGGACCGCACACTGGCGGACGGTCATCTCCCTGCTGGAGGCACCGCGCCTGGATGCGCCGTCCGTCGCTGGTGCCACGGCTATCGCCGCTGAGCGGCGCCTGCGCCAACTGAGCCGTGATCCCTCACTCGCCTACTGCTTCTGGCTCCTGACCCGTCTCGCCAGCGCCGCCCGCGGTCCCGACTTCTTGACCGAGGCCGCCCAACTCGGGATCCCGGCACGGTCGGACGACACGGCCCTCCAGTTCGTGGCCCGGGTCACCGACCGCGCCCGCGTCGAGATCGCACACCACCCAGAGTCGGGTCCCTTCGGCGAGATGGCTTCCCTCGCTCTGTGCCGAGCGCTCTCCGAAACCGTCGGTACTGAGGGGCGCTCGCTGATGGGGAGCGCCCTCGAGGATCTGGAGCAGTCCTTCCGTCGGCATGCCTCGGATCGGCAGTTTGGTGACCTCGCCGGGCGCTTCTTCGGGGACTTCATGGCGCGGACCCTCCGCTTTTATATCGACCGTGCCTTGCCAACCGCGGTCGGGGGCGGCGGTCTGCCGACGATCGGCGCATCAAGCGACTTCACGGCTGCCCTTGATCTGCACGCCCGGCAGACAGCTCGCGCCGTCGAGGTGTTCGCCGTCGGTTGGTACGGCAAGAAGCGCTGGGAGACGCTAGGAGCGATCGACCGCGACGACGCGCAGGGCTTTGTCGCCCATGCGCTGCAGAAGCTGCGGGGCGCCCTGCTTGTGGAGGCGGCTCGATGAGCGCTCCCCAGCCGACCAGAGCCCTCCTCCGCTGCGATGGCGCCACCATCCCGCCCGACGTGGCGCACCAGTCCTGGGACGAGCAAGTGGACATCACCGCTTTGGGCGGGAATCCCAATCTGACCTTGGTCGTCGACAGCCTGGTGCGGAAGGTCACCGGCGAGATTGATCCGCGGGTTCTTGATTTGATCCGGATCGCGGCCTATTGCTTTGCCGCCGACCAAGCGATTCGCCGTGGTGGGAGGGTGGATGTGCACCGGGAGGGATGGCAGCGGGTGATGACGGTCTGTCTCCCGGTTGCCGACCCACGGTTCTGGTCGGAGCCGGATCGACTGGAGCGGTTGACGGCCGCGTTGGGTTTCGCGACCGACGATCATTGGGCGTTCGTCTTCGATCACCTGAAGCCGGATATCGGCCAGCTCCCGATCCGATGGGCCAACATCCCAACGCCAGATCCAACCGATGCCTCCAGGCTCTTTGCCAAACCTCCGCAATCGGTCGTGCTCTTCTCCGGCGGTACCGATAGCCTGTGTGCGCTGGTCGAGACGCTCGGCACGAACGACCCGCCACCGGTAGTGGTGAGTCACTGGCCGGCCCGTCACATCAAGGCCCGCCAGGACCGACTGTTCCTCGATGTTCGCCGACGGTTCAGGCGGTGGGACATTCCGCATGTGAGCTTCGAGATTCACCGCAGCGGTGAGGAGAACGGGGACAGCTCGCAGCGAACCCGTGGATTTCTGTTCGCCTGCCTGGGAGCTGCCGTGGCGGCCCACGTTGGAGCCCGAGAGGTCGTGCTTGCTGACAATGGCTACGTCAGCGTGAACCCGCCCATCAACGACCAACTGGTCGGCGCTACTGCCAGCCGCGGCACCCACCCGAAGTTCCTGTCCCTGCTCAACCACCTGCTCGACAGTGTCTTCGAGGACACCGTCCAGGTGACGAACCCCCTGTGGGACCGGACCCGCGCGGAGGCGCTGGGAATGCTGGTCGACGCGGGACACCCTGAGCTCCTGGCGTTGACCCATTCCTGTGGCAAGCACCGGCACCGTACGGAGGGGAAGCCCCATTGCGGCGGTTGCTCCCAATGCGTCGACCGCCGATTCGCCGTGATCATCGCCGGTCTTCAGGCGTTCGATCCGATCGAGCGGTACGAGCTTGACCTGTTCGCCGCCGACCTGCCGGAAGGTGAGGCCCGGACAGTGCCGCTCTCCTACGTCCGCTTCGCTGACCAGGTGCATCGGATGGAGGCCGATCAACTGTTTGACGAGTACCCGCAGTTGGATGAGTGCCTGGACCCTAACGATTGGCACTTCGCGGAGCAATCCGTTGGCATCGCGGACGTGCTCAAGCGACACGCCGCGGAAACGCTCGGTGTCGTCGCGCGGATGTACGGCGTGCACGGGCCGGCACTCGCGCACGGAGATCTGCCGGAGCACGCCCTGCTGCGTCTGTGGGCAGGCGGCGGCAGCACGCCGGCACCCGAGCGGGCGGCCGCCGCGTATGGGGTGACGGTGCGGCCGCACCACTCCCGCTTTGTCCGGTCGGGAGGCATCTGGCTGGTTGACTTTCGCGATGAAGAAGGCGGACTCAAGGACCGGGCGGGCACCCGCCGCCTGGCCCGTCTGCTGCGGGAGATCGGCCGTGAAGTGGAGGCGCTCGACCTGGTCGCTGGGACGGCGCCACGGAGCAGCACCCAGGACCCCGACGATGAGGAAGCGGTCGCGGAGGAGTGGCGCACTGCCGGTCCGGGCGACGCTGGCGTGGTCCTCGATGAGGCCGCGGTCAAGGACTATCTGCGACGGCTGGAGGAGCTGGAGCGACAGATTCGCACGGCGGAGGCGGACGACGCCCTGGGGACGGCTCGTCACCTCGCTCACGAACGGGACTGGCTGAAAGACCAGCTGCGGGCGGGAGTCGGGATGCATCATCAGCTTCGGAAGATTGCGGAGAATCACGAGCGCGCCCGGTCGACCGTCTCGAAGACCGTCTGGGAACAGGTCGATGAACTCCGCCTGACGATGCCGCTGCTGCATGCGCACCTCCGCCGCTGGATCCGCCTCGGCTACCTGTGCTGGTACGACCCGGCTCCGCCGGAGGAGTGGGACGTGGCCTCCTAGACCCCTACCTTGGTGGCGGGAACAAAACGTTCCAGCGCCGGAAGGTTTCATTCCCCGCAGCACCTCGAACCGTTCCTCACCAAGATGACTTTCTTCACGCCTCCCTGGTAGAGGCGCGGATACCCTTCCCTTGACCCGTCCGCGCCCCATCCGACCGGTAGCGGTCCGGTGAAGGAGGCGTGATGCCTATCTCCGTTTGGACACCCTGGTGCGATCGCGGCGGTGCCCGATTCGCCTTGCAGGTGCGGTCTCGCCCGTCCATCTCGGGTTATCTCGAGGAGATCCCCGGCGGTGCAGGAGGTCGGCGATGAGCACGCCAGCCCCTCGACTCCCGTTGGCGGTTTGCCAGGTCCTCTGGCAGCGCATCTGGGATCGCCTGCTGCAGCCGCTGCCCGGCGAGGCGACGCCGCGCGAGCATCCCCACGACCCATCCCTGGCAGCGGATCGCGTCTCCACGCCTGAGGAGGGATCGTCCTGATGCCTTCCCAGACACCTCAGGACATCGCGCGCGCGTACCTGCGCCGCGGCTGGGCCCCCATCCCAGTGCCCTTCCGGTCAAAGAACCCGGCCCGAGCGCGATGGCAAGCCCTCCGTCTCACTGAGCAGGATCTCGCCGCCGCGTTCCCGGGTGGTCCCCAAAACATCGGGGTGCTGCTCGGCACCCCCAGCGGCGGTCTGGCTGATATCGATCTGGATGTGCCCCTGGCCCGGCTTCTCGCGGAGCAATTCCTCCCGTCCACCGGGGCCAGCTTCGGGCGCGCCTCAGCGATAGGCGCCCACCGCCTCTATGTCGTCTCGGGCGTGGTCGCGACGACACGCTGGCGCGATCCCACCGTCCCCGACGATGACCGGGCGACACTCCTCGAACTGCGCTTCACCGGCGCGCACACCCTCTTTCCGGGCTCGACCCACCCCGGTGGGGAGTCCATCACCTGGGATACCGACGGCGACCCCACGTCGATCGACGCGGTGACCTTGGTATCGACCGCGGCCCACTTCGCCGCGGCGGTCCTCCTCGCGCGGCACTGGCCCGGAGTTGGCGCGCGTCACGATGCCGCCCTGGCTCTCGCCGGTGGACTGCTGCGAGCGGGCTGGTCGACCGAGGCCATGACCGACTTCCTCGCGGCGGTGGCCATTGGCGCCGGCGACGACGAACCATCCGACCGTGCTCGGGCCGCGGTCTCCAGTGCCGCGGCGATGCAGACCGGGAAACCGACCACCGGCTGGCCGACCCTCTCCCGCCTGATCGATCCTCGGGTGGTCACGGCAGTGCAGGACTGGCTCTCCATCACCGATGCCCCATCCACCATCACCGTGAAATCTTCGTACGAAGAATTCACCAACGAACGCCGCGATCCCGAGACAGCAGCCCGCGCGATTCCCGTCCCCCCGTTTCCCCTCGGCATCTTCCCTGACCAGGTTCGCGTCTACCTCGAACGGGGGGCGGCGGCCGTTGGCTGCCCGCCAGACCTCCTCGCTCTGCCCTTCCTTGGCTACGTCGGGTCGGCGATTGGCCGGACGCGCCTGATCGAGATCAAGCCGCGCTGGCGGCGCAAGGCGACCCTCTGGACGGGAGTGGTCGCCGCGTCGGGGGAGGGGAAGTCGCCGGCTGATAGCTATGCCCGCGCGGCGCTGGATGAGCTGCAGAACGAGGCTGATGCCCGCTACCAGGAGCAGCTGGTGGCCTATCGAGCCGAGCAGGCACGCTGGAAGGCCACCGACCCGACGACCCGCGGGGAGGAACCCGCTCCCCCCACCTACGAGCACTGGTACTCGACGGATGCGACGGTCGAAGCCTTGGCTCCGATGCTCCAGCACAACGCGGGACTGGCCCTGGCCTGTGATGAACTCACGGCCTGGGCCCGCGGCTGTAACGCCTACAAACGGGGCGGCAATGACCGCCAGAAGTACTTGGAGATCTGGAACGGCCGACCCCTCAAGGTCGATCGCAAAACGCAGGGGGTGATCTTCGTCAAGGATCCCGTGCTGGGCATTATCGGCGGCATCCAACCAGAGCGACTGCACGAGATGACGCGAGAGGCCAGTGCCCACGATGGGTTACTGCCCCGCTTTGTCTGGACCTACCCCGATGTGACCCCAACGGATTGGTCCTGGGGCGAGACGGGGATGGATGACCTTGAGACCATGGTCGACCTCTTCCGCTCCCTGCGGCGACCGCCGTCCCTAACGGGTCCCCTCATCCTGCGCCCCCACCCGGCGGCCAGGGAGCGGTGGAAGACCTGGTACGACGAGACGCACCGGGCCAAACCCACCCTGCCACCCTTGGCCCGCGAGTTTGCCAGCAAGCTGCCCCCGCAGCTCGCCACGCTCTGGCTGCTGCTCTGCACGCTATGGGCACCGACGGATATCTCCGGGGTGGCGAGTGCGGCGCGGCTCGACGACGCCATCGAGCTGATCGAGTACCTCCGCGCCCACGCCCGCCGGGTGCTGGTGCACTTCGGGACGGCGGCACCCCAGGTCGACGCCGGCCTTGCGGGCCGGGTGCGGGCCATTCTCGAACGCGCGGCTGTCGAGGAGGCTGAGACGGGGGGATGGATCTCGCGGACCGAGATCTGGACCCAACTCCACCGCAATGCGGACGCCTCATCGCTCGATGGAGCGCTGGCGGCACTGCAGGTCGAAGGCGTGGCTGAATCGCGGGAGGTGCCGACGGGGACGAACAAGCGGACTGAGTGGCGCCTGACTAGAGCAATGTCACCCGGCGAGGAGGAGCCGGTCGAGGCTTGGGTGGACGACACCTCCGCAACGAACGTGAATGATTCGTACGAAGAATTCACCACGTCACGTGGGAAGGAGCCGCGAGCGTGCTACGCCTGTGGCGGTGAGCGATTCGCCCCGGACGGTGTCTGTGTGCTTTGTCATCCCCGACCTGCGGGTCACCACACGGAGGCTGAATCATGAGCCGATGCCTTCGCTGCCGTCGTTGCGGTTGCCTGTTTGTTCTTGATCGTTCCGCACCCCTCCGCATGTTGTGGCGCCTCTGTCCCCGCTGTCGGGGGCCGTTGGTCCCGACTGACGGGGTGCCGACGACAGATGATGCATGGTCACGCCCATGTCCCGTGGAGGCAGGCACATGAGCCGGTCGTTGTGGCGCTGCCGGAATCCTGGGTGCTCGGTGCCGTATGGCGCGGTTCTCGGGCGGGTTACGGCTGATGGCGGGTTGGTCCTTGATCCGGCGGTGACCGTATTCCGCTGTTTCCTCGATACCCGGCGGGCCGTGGTGGAGTGCCCGGCATGCGGGGTCGAGCGTGAGTTCCGCGGCGGGGCGGTCAGAGCGGGCCGCGCCGCCAGCGGGGAATAGCAGAGGCGGCGCAGATGCTCTGTCGCGATGGAGGTTGCGGGCAGTCGCGGGTTCGTGAAGACCACTCGTGCCCCACCCGATTCAGTGCGATGTTGTGGCTAGGATCGCGATGTGCGGGCGTTCTAGCTCCAGTAGCTGTGTCGCTGCTAGGAGAGGATGGGTTCTGCTACCCGGGTCTTGAGCATGCCCCTCCGGTCCCACGTTCCGTCGTCGGGATTGCGAGGCATCCTAGGTCGCGATACGATGGGAACGGAGCGTTTGCTCCGCCCGCCTCACGTGGCGAGGCTGCGCCGGTCATCGAAGGTGCGGGCTCGGTGCTTCCCGGTCGTTCAGCTGGGTCGATGCATTCGCGTCGGTAGTAAGGGGCGCGGAGGAGAGCAGGATGGTCCTCACCGACGAACAGCTGAAACAGACCGAGGAGCGGATCCTGGCGGAACTCGAACGCTCAGCGAGGCCCTACCCCCCCCTTGAGTTGATCCGCCAGCTCAAGGCGCAACAGATCTCGGAGTACCTCATCCGCGCTGCCATCTGGTACTTGATCGATCGCAACGAGGTCGAACTCACTAGCGATCGTCGGCTCCGACGGCCGGCGCCCGATCGAGTCGAGGGGGTTGTGGGCCGCGCTGGCGCTTAGTGAACGAGCGTGATGCACGGCTCCATTCGATTCCAGGTGACAATCCCGGGGACCGCCGCTCTCAGGGGCGCCGTGACCGGGACCGGATCCTCTATTCCTCCGCGTTCCGCCGCCTCGCTGGTATCACCCAGGTGGTGGCAGCGAACGACAGCCACCCGATCCACAATCGGCTGACCCACACCCTTGAGGTCGCCCAGATCGGGCGGAGCATCGCCGAGGAGTTGCTGCGTACCGACGAGAACCGGGCGCTGGCCGACGCCTTAGGTGGCCTCGACCCTGACGTCGTGGAGGCGTCCTGCCTCGCCCACGACCTCGGCCACCCTCCGTTCGGGCACGTGGCCGAAGCGGAGCTCGACCGGCTTGTTAAGGACGAGGCGCACGTCGCCGACGGCTTTGAGGGCAACCCCCAGACGTTCCGGATTCTGACGAGGCTAGGGGTGCGCTACCGGGGCATCAACGGGCTGAATCTCACCCGGGCGACGCTGTGTGCCGTACTGAAGTATCCCTGGCCCCGGGGCACCACGGGTGACAAGGCCACAAAGTGGGGAACCTACGCCTCCGAAGCCGTGGAGTTCGAGTGGGCCCGGGAGCTGCTGCCGGGTACCGGTGAGGCGAGGAGCTTGGAAGCGGAACTCATGGACTGGGCAGACGACGTAGCCTACGCGGTCCACGACGTGGAGGACTTCTACCGGGCTGGTGTCATCCCGCTCGACCGGGTGGCGACTGACGAAGCCGAGCGAGCCGCGTTCATCGACGCCGAGCTCGCGCGCAACCAGAAGCTCAAGGATCATAACCCGGATGATCTCGCCCGAGCGTTCACCGAGATCATGCAGTTCGCCCCTATCTTCGCACCCTACCGTGGCGGCCAGGAGGACCGGGCTCGGATCCGGAGCTTCACGTCCTCACTCGTGGACCGCTACATCAAGGCTGTTTCCCTCTCCACCGACTCAGCGGGGAACCCTGGCTTGGCCATTGATCCTGAGGCGCGGATGGAGGTAGCCATGCTGAAGGGGCTCACTTGGCAGTACGTGATTGAGAGCCGGGCTCTGATCACCCAACGGTACGGGCACAAACGGTTGATCGGGTCGCTGTTCGCCATCCTCTGCGAGGCCGGGGCGCAGGAGAAGGACCGACGGGTCTTCCCAGAGTTCTTCCAGGAGTTGCTGGGTGCCTCACCCGACGATTCCGCTATCGTGCGGACCACTGCGGACCTCATCGCGTCGATGACCGAGTCCCAGGCGGTCGCGATGCACCACCGTCTAACGGGTGTCTTCCTAGGCGCCGCTTTGGATCCGATCCTGCCATAGCACTAAGAGAGTTCAGGCGAACGAAAGCGTTTGTTGACCTGGAGTTTGAACTATGCTGCTTCGACTGGAGTAAGGCATGCCACTGACTTGCCGTTGCTTGGCTGCCGAGGACGACGTCGCGCGGGACTGTGCCCTTCTCATGCCTCCTGCAGCGCTAAAGGTTGACAATAACATGCGTCCTGAACAACGATAGCCACGCCTTGTGTCCTAATTCTTGCCTGTCTATGCTCTCGGTTCTAGTCATGACTCATCACCCGAGACAGACTAGTCCAGATCCCTAGGATCTCGAACAGGCAAGCGTCGCTGATGCGCCGCACAACGGGGCTACGCAATGCCGAATCTAAGGGTTATCTCTCCGGCTCCAGCTTGCCCTAGGTCTCAGACAGTGTCTCCGAGGAATGGTCAGTTCGCGCTAATGTAGCGGTCTACCACACTGCGTCACCAAGGCGAAAGGGATCTCATGACTAGCGTTGTCGCTACCGCCCCGCGAATCGAGTCCAGCGATCTTAACCTAGCCGACCTGTTCAAGGATTTCTATTCGGTGCCCGACTTTCAGCGCGAGTATGTTTGGGCGCCCGAGAACGTCGAACGCCTCCTCCAAGACGTGCACGACGAGTTCTACGACGAGCATGGACATCTCACTCCCAGCTCGGAGTACTTCATCGGTAGCATCGTCGTCTGCCCAGGCGACGATGGCACCTCTCAACTAATTGACGGGCAGCAGCGCCTTACCACGTGTTATCTCGTTCTTTGCGCCATCCGGGATGCCCTTATGGCGCCCGGTTGCCCGGCTCCGGAGACATTACAGGGACAGATCGCCGCGCCGAGCATGAATCCGCACACTGGAAAGGACATCTTCCGCTACCGCCTCACACTGCAGTACGACGATAGCGACGGCGTGCTGGAGAAGATCGCTCGCACCAACGTAGATGTCGCTACCATTCCCGATACCACCGCCTCCGTCCGGCATATTCGGGAAGCGTACATCGCAGTCCGTGAGTTCTTGAGCGCCAACTTTGATAACGACCCAGATCGCCTGAGGCCCTTCATCGCTGCTTTTACCCTTCGAGTAAAGCTCATCCGGATTGTCACCCCCAATCTGTCACATGCTCTGAAGGTCTTCGAGACGATTAACGACCGCGGCGTTGGCCTGAACGCCATGGACCTCCTCAAGAACCTGCTGTTCATGCAAACCGCCAGCGAGGACTATCCCAAGCTCAAAGACCGCTGGAAAACGTTGATCGACCGACTTGACGGGTGCCGAGAGAAGCCACTTCGGTTCCTACGTTACTTCGTGCTCTCTCACTTTGACACCGATATGTCCAAGCCGTTGCGCGAAGACGAGATCTACGCCTGGTTTGTCAGGAATGCCGACCCAAGCGGTATCAGTAGTAATCCGCTCGGCTTCCTTGATCGGTTAGTTGACCGCAGTCTTGCTTACGCCCATTTTGCGGCTGGACGAGATCCCCACGGGATGCAGAACCAGTACCTGCACAACATCGCCACCCTCAGTGGAAACGCTCGTCAACACTTCATCCTGCTACTCGCTGGCCACCATCTTTCCACCGAGTTTTTCGCGATCCTCTGCCGACAGCTTGAGAATCTCTTCTTCTGTTACATCGTCACCCGAGAGCCAACGAAGAACTTTGAACGCACCTTTGCTCGGTGGTCAGAAGACCTCCGCGGCGTTGAAACCTCCGGCGATCTCGAAGCGTTCATCGACCTTTACATCACGCCCGACCTCGCCTATCGGTCCAAGAACTTCGACTTCGCTCTGATCGAACTTGATCAGGGTCGCATCCAGCAATATCGCATGCGGTACATCCTCGCCAAGCTCACGCAATTTGTGCAGGAGCAAGCCTGGCAGAACGACGCCGACGCTCGCCTCGAAGCATTTGTGGACAAGTCGGTCCACATCGAGCACATCTTGCCCACCTCGCCCTCACCGGAGCTGCGTTCCGCCTTCGATAAGGCCGAGGAGTATGACCGTTACAGCCGCAAGCTCGGCAACCTGACGTTGCTGGAGAAGACGATCAATACCTCCATCGCGAATGGATCGTTCGCGACCAAAACGCCGGCCTTCCGTGAGTCAACGTTCCTACTGACACGGTCCCTCGTCGAGAAGCCGGGTGTCGGTCAGCACACCCAGCTCAACCAGGCGGTCCGGGATCTTCCTCAGTTCAATACCTGGGATTCCCAGGCCATCGAAGCTCGCCAGAGAGTGCTCGCCGGGCTTGCTCGTCGCGTATGGAGCATCCCCGATCCTACCCCTATCGACGAGGCGGTGAGATGAAAGGACATGTCTGATGAGCTACGCACCGGGGCTTGCCTGATCAATACCCACCTCTCCAGGGACGCGATCAGGTGCTTGCGCTGCATGTGACGGACGCGAGATGTGGCGGAGTTACAGGGAGCAATCCCGACTCTGCTTCCGACGACAGCGACTTGCTCCTCCCTTGCACGGTCGGGGACCTTCCTTTGTGTCCGTCAGATGCGATGAATGAGCGCGCCCCGCCAAGCGCGCGGCGCGCTGTTGAAGCTTCGCGGCGAGACGATCGCAAACCGTCACACTTCCCCATATTGGTACCTCGTGGTTTCTTCGATGACGGCGATTTCGTCGGGCGACACGTCAAACAATGCGTAGACTCCCGCGTTTAGCTCTGTCTCCAGCCGGATCATGTCGGCCGTCAGCCACTCGTGCTCCCGCTGTTGCTCGTCCAACCATGCCACCCACTCGTCTCGCTCCCGGACCGGAATATCCCGCTTCAGTGCTTTCTGAATCTCGGTCCGAAAGGCGGGAAAATCGAGCGTCCACCACCTGGTCAGCTTCTGGTTCAGGCCGACACCGGGCTCGCCAAGGTCCGTGGATATTCGATTCCGGGATCGATCGTGAAGTTGATAGCGGGATCGTGCTCTGTCGCCAAGCGAGCTCGCGAGCGCGGCTATCACGTCTCGGTCCTCCGGTGGTGCGTCCGGAATCGGGAGCCGCTCGATGAACTGCGGAAACAACCGATATTGCCAAAGCCCAGCCCGCAACCGCAATGGCTGACTGATCTGACTGGTGATGAACCAGGCGACCCGGCTCTGGAGCACTCCGAGCAGATAGGCATCGGCATCGGGGATGAAATAGCCCGTGTTGTTCATATAAACGCCGGAGCCATCCAATGAATACCTTGGCAGCTTGGCAATATCGGGGAACAGGATCTTCGGCGTCCCGAACGCCCCGTAATAGTCACACGGGCGCAACTCCCACCAATAGTCACCTTGATCCCCGCGCTTTCGCGCCCGTTCGGCGAACGGCTCAAGGTACTCGGTCAATGACGGATGGCGGTCAGTGAGCCTGATCCACGCCTCGTCCTCCGAGAGCCGCACCCCGAGAGTGCTCTTGCTCCAACCCGTAGGGATGACGATAAGGTGGCGGTCATTCTCTTCGATGGACCAAGGCCGAAGGTCCTGTCCGGTCACCAGCGGATGAATAAGTGACTCGGCAGAGCCGTCGGCAGCCACAAGGCGATGTCGGGTCGCTTCGTCAATCACAAACGCTTCATTGAGACCGGTCAGCACCCCTCTGAGAATTCGCTTGTTCACCACCTCCCCGAGAGGCCGTCCTACCTTCGCCAACCGACGGAAGAGTGTTGACGTCGACGCTGTCTGAAAGACCCATTCCGGCTGCTGTAGAACATCGGCATTCGCGTGCACGCCGTCCGCATCCATCGCCGCATCAAGGGAGGGAGGAATCTTGCCGGTCATCAAAAGACTCTGGAAGCCCTGCGAGCGGCCGCCTCTGCCGAGAACGACGATGGACGGGCGTACCATCTCCGCACCCGCGAACGGCTGGTTCTCACCGAAGTCGATGATCTGCTCAACGTGCGCGGCTGTTGGCAGAAAAGCCCGGAACGGCCGGGCAAAATTCGCCCGAGCGAATGTCCCCGACGAGATGTACCCCAGACGGCCCGTGCTGTTGAGCAGCTGCACACCGCGTTCAAAGAAGTAGATGTAGAGATCAGCGACACTGTTGAAACTCTGGTAGCGGGCCCGCAGGTATGGCTTGATCGGTGCCAGGCGCTCTTGGCGCACATACGGCGGGTTCCCCACCACGGCGTGGAACCCTGCCTCGTCCCCCAGCGACTGCCCGCGCTGATCAAAGAAGACCTCCGGAAACTCCAGATCCCAGTGGAAAACGCGCTCCCGTTCCGCTGTCCCGATCGCTTCTCCCAGCCAGCGGTGGAAAGATGGGGGCACCAGCGGCGCTCTGCCAAGGGCGAAGTCACTCAACGTCGGCCAGAGTGAGGTGTCAATCTCGAGCCCAAAATCGGACGCCGTGACCAGGTCGGCAAACCGCCCATACGTTCCGGTGAGCGACTCGTGCAGATCAAGATACAGGCGTTCCTGTGTCTTGACGTCCTCCACAGTCGTGCTGGTGCTGTGTTCGACCGCCCACATCGAATCCACCGCATGGCTCATGCTGCGGCGGAATGCGTCATCGCCCAGCATCGATAGCTGGCCAACGGCCTGCGCCTTGGCGTCCCGCTTCTGCCCCTTCTCGGCGACGGCGGCCTGACGATGCGGTTCGTCCGTCTCCGTGATCCTCGTGCCCACGAGGGAGTTGCCCATCCGTAAATGGTGATCGAGGAATGAGAGCGGGCGATCCTTCGCCACCGTGCTCAACCACAACGACAGTTTGGCCAACTCGACGGCCAGAGGATTGATGTCGACGCCGTAGATGCACGACTGGACGACCCGGCGTTTCCAGTAGGTGAGGTCTGACTCCTCGCTCGCCTCTCCACTCGGCTGCTCGAGTGCCAGATTGACGATGAAGCGGGCGATGTATTCGGTCGCCTCGACCAGGAAGTATGCGCTCCCCATCGCCGGATCGAGCACATTGACCCGGAGGATCGCCTCGATCTTCTCCTCATCCGGCTTCCCGTCGACCGCCGCCCGCAGCACCGGTCCAATGGTGTGATCAACGATGTACTTCACGATGTAGTTCGGTGTGTAGTACGAGCCGATCTTCTTCCGCTCGCCCCGGTCGTTCACCAGATCGACCTGCCAGCCCTCCTCGGGCTCAATGGTTTCCAAGTGGTATTCGAGCAGCCCTTCATAGATCGTGCCGAGGTGCTGCTCCGCGAGATCCCGGTAATCGACAAACTGACCGTCCACCCGCGCAAGGGTGTCAATTGCCCGCTCTAAATGGCGATCACCGACCACATAGTGTTCGAGGAAGGGATGACGCTCCGGGTCAAACAACCCGCCGTTGAACGTCGCCACGTGCAGCGGCGGGTTTCCCCGGTCGATGGCCGCGAAGAGCGTGTGTAGCCTTGGCCAACGGGTGCCGCTCATGGGAAGCAGGCGCCGCCCGCGCTGGTCGGCATCGGCAATCTCGCGCGTGAGCGCCCGCAGGCTGTAGGAGTCTCGATAGACGGGGCTCTCTCGGATCGGCAACAAGTCCCGCGCTTCGGCGTAGAGGATGAACAACATCCGATAGAGCAGGATCAGGGAGTTGTCGTAGATCTCCTTCAGCGTGGTGGGGTCCGCTGTCAGGTGGTTCTCGGGATAGTCCAGAAATCCCTGGGCCAGATGCCGGAGCGCATTGAAGACCTGACGCTTGAGCTGACCACCAACCTTCAGCGCGTAGTCGACGCTCTGCTGGAGCACCTCGTCCGCACCGATCGGTCCCGGATCAAACGCCGCTCGTCGGAAGAACGCATAGAAGGACAGGAATCGTTCCGGGTCGCCACCCCGGACCAAGGCTTCCAGGTCGACCTCGTAGAAGCGATCGAGCTTATGGGCGGTGCGGTGATGGTAGAGCCGCCACAGACGGCCATTAGTGAGGATTCCCCAGGGGACGCCGCTGTGTTGCATGTAGAAGGCGATCTGGAACGACGGGTTTCGATTGTTGAAGGGATCACCTTGGTGGTGCTTCAGCGCGATATCGAGCGGGCGGTTCCAATACTTCGCGTCCGCAACCGCGAACGCGGTGGTGCGTAGCGCGTCCTCATCAAGAACCTGACCCTTGTTCGCTTTGACGCCTGCGTCGTCCCGATACAGCACGTAGTCCGGTTTCTTCGTGCCGTCCGGTGTCGCCAGGGCTGGTTGGACCTCGAAGGTGTGGCCCAATAGCTTGAGGACGGGCCGAACCAGGTCTTCCTCCGTCTGCGCCTCGATCTCACTGGGAGTGAACCGATCGAGTACGGCGGCGATGTCCGCCATCGCTCGTGTCGCCTCCGAGACCAGGCTCTGCCACTCCGCGCGCTTCGGGAGGATCTCGTTCAGGTAGTGGTCGGAGAAGAGTTGGTGGTTCGTGTGCGGCACCACTGTGAGTGGAAGCTGAACTGTAGCCATGCGTCGTCCCCTGTCCCAATGCGAGCGCCCCACTGATCCCGCATCTTACTCTCATTGGTGGTTAGTCAGCGTGCATTCAGGAGAGGCTTTTTCGCCAGGGCGAGTGACCGCCCTCTACGATCGAGCACCGCCCGCCACGACCCTCTGCAGGCAGCGTGAAACGTTTGGACTCGTCACCGCCGAACCTGATAGAATCGACACAACAACTGAGGGGTGGACGCATTGGGCCGCCGGAGTCGAGCAAGTTAGCTCGTCCGGCGGCCTTTTTGTTGGAGTAGGGATTCACGACGATGGCAACGCAGCACGACCCAGATGAGGAGACCGCACCAATCTCGTCCCTCATCCCTGATCCGCGAAACGCCCGCCGTCACACTGACCGCAACCTCGGCCTGATCGAGCAGGCGCTCCGTGAGGTCGGCGCTGCCCGCTCCATCGTCGTCGATGAGTCCGGCACCATCCTCGCCGGCAACGCCACCGTCCAAGCCGCACAGCGGGCCGGGCTTGATCGGGTCCGGATCGTGGAGACGGATAGAGCTGAGCTTATTGCCGTTCGCCGCTCCGGACTGACTCCCGGGCAGAACCGCCGCCTCGCCCTCCTCGACAACCGCACCGCCGAACCGGCCGAGTGGGATACCGAGATGCTTGCCTCCCTTGCTGAGGACACTGATCTTTCCGGGCTGTGGGAACCGGATGAGCTGGCAGAGTTTCTGGCTGCTGAGACCCCGCCGGTGCAGTTATTCGGCGATCCCGACGACGTGCCCGAACTACCTGCTGACCCGGTCACGCAATCCGGCGATCTGTGGCTGGTCGGTCAGCATCGCCTGCTATGCGGCGATGCGACGAAGCGGGACGACCTGAACCGCCTGATGGCCGGGGAGCGTGCCAGCTGCCTCTGGACCGACCCGCCCTACGGCGTCAGCTATGTCGGGGGAACGAAGGACGCCTTGACCATTGCCAACGACGATGCCGCCGGACTAGAAGGGTTGCTCCGTGCCTCACTCGGGAATGTGGCAGATGTCCTGGTGCCCGGTGCCACCTTCTACATTGCCCATCCCGCTGGACCGCTCTCCCTCATCTTTCTCCAGGTGGTGACCGAGGTGGGCTGGAAGCTGCGCCAGACCCTGGTCTGGGTCAAGGATCGGCTGGTGCTCGGGCATTCCGACTATCACTACCGCCATGAACCGATCCTCTATGGCGTCCTCCCTGGCGGCGGGAGGAGAGGACGAGGGGCAGCCGGCTGGTATGGAGACGATGCCCAGACCAGTGTCTTTGAGATTGCTCGTCCCAGTGCGAGTCCGGATCACCCCACGAGCAAGCCCGTGGCGCTGGTGACGATGATGCTCGGCAACAGCACCAAGCGGGGAGATATGGTGCTCGATCCGTTCGGGGTTTCGGGGAGCACGCTGGTTGCCTGCGAGCAGTTGAGGCGGCAGGCGCGGCTCCTGGAGCTGGATCCTCGCTACTGTGATGTGGTGGTGAAGCGGTGGGAAGCGATCACTGGTCAGACGGCGGAGCGTGTCTGTGTCCAGGACCGAGACAACGCAGACGCGGCCTGAGGCAAGGAATCCGACACTATGCCGCACAATCCGACACCTGGAGAGCTGACTGGCAAGCGGCGACGCGCCGTTGAGGCGCTGCTCTCAACTGGGGAGGTCAGTGCCGCGGCGCGGGAGGCCGGGATTCATCGCGACACCCTCCATCGGTGGCTGAAGGAGCCGGTCTTCCTCCAAGCCGTGCGAGAGGCAGAGGCAGCGGCCCTCGATGAGCTCTCGCGCTTGCTCGTCAGGCTCGGTCGTACCGCAGCGGCCACCCTGGCCAAGGCGATGAGTG
>JAABUN010001006.1_pt1 | contig 67238 bp, 64 predicted proteins | sample 5559311 | NCBI WGS metagenome assembly JAABUN01 (sample SAMN10711877, study PRJNA513370) | rock metagenome | isolation source: Antarctica rocks | place: Antarctica: Victoria Land, Siegfried Peak sud | reverse complement strand
AAGCCGGAAAACCTTTGGGAGAGCGGCCTGTGTACCTACGCCGACCCGGAGCGGTTTTATTCGCATCGGCGGGATAAAGGCCGGACGGGGCGGCATTGGGCAGTAGTCAAGGTGCGTGATGAGTAATCTGTGTTCCACTTGCTAAATTATTGGTATGCCTTTAGGTAAAAGAACGCTCAACAAATTCCGCGAACATCTGGTGTCATGGACGCTGGGTCAAATTGGTGACGAGTTTTCTGCTGTTGATATTATTCCAAACCGTGAGTATGACCCTCCAATGTCAGGTGAGCGTCGTAGATTCGTTGAGCAGCACTATGTATCCTTAAATCTTGAAAACTCGTCAGATGGGCATAAGCTCCTATCTTTTTTCGAGAACGTCCTTCTGGAGTCTTCACCCGACTCAACAGACGATCTTGTAAAATTCCTCGAGCGAGACGGGTACAGGTACGAAAACAACCGTATTTTTCAAGTTGTCTACGATTTTGATGACCTTTCCGATATTGCTCACATATTAGATGCTTCCCATCTCAGACAACATATTCTTCGGATTCGTGCTGCGGTAGAAAATGACCCTAGCCTTGCTATAGGAGCTTCAAAAGAGTTGATCGAAACATGCTGTAAAACTATCTTGAGTGAAAGAGAAGTCTCTTTTTCTGGCTCTTCCGACCTACCACAATTGACTAAAGCTGTTTTTAGAGAACTTAGTCTCACTTCTGATGACATCTCTGACGCTGCCAAAGGGGCGGACACAGTGAAGCGGACTCTGAGCAGTCTTGCATCGGTGGTGCAAGGGATCGCAGAGCTTAGAAATTTGTACGGTTCCGGGCATGGTCGTGACGGACGTTGGCGCGGAGTCAAACCTCGACATGCTCAACTTGCCGTAGGTGCTGCTTCTACTCTTGCTACCTTTTTAATGCAGACTCACCTCGAGAATAGAGAAGAAGAAAAGATAAGAGAGCTTCGCCTCGATGACTTAAGTGGTCGTTACGTCACACCAAACTTTCAAGATGGTGGAACAACAGGTGCAGAGATTAATATTCAGGAGTTGGGCCAAAGCAAAGTAGAGATGCAAGGTCTAGCACTTTGGGTAAATGAAGCTACCGGAATGGCGAATACAGGTGACTTCCACGGAGTTTTTACGTTGTCAGGAGATGAAGTAGTTGTGCGGGAAGAGCTGTGCAACATGGAAATCGTTATAAAACGCGGACAGCTCAAAGTAACAGACAACTATAAGTGCGGTGGCATGAATGTCACTTTTTCTGGAAGTTATAGTAAAATCGGCCCGCCTAAGTTCTTTGACACCTAGGCCAAGGCTATTTTGGCTGCCCTCTTGCCTTCTCTAACTCACCAAAATCATTAGATGCGAAACTCATTACTTATACACTGAGCTATGGACAAACTCCTCGAGACCATGCGCCGCCTTCGCGCCCCAGGCGGTTGCCCGTGGGACCGTGAACAGACGCACGAGAGTCTGCGGCCCTACCTGCTCGAGGAGGCCGCCGAAGCCGTAGACGCGCTCACGGCGGGAGACCCGGCAGCGGTCGCGGACGAACTCGGCGACGTGCTGTTACAGGTGGCGTTTCACGCGGTCGTCGCGGAGGAGGACGGGACGTTCAGCTACGACGACATCGAAACGAGCATCGTCGCCAAACTCGTCCGGCGGCATCCGCACATCTTCGGCGATACTGTCGCCGTGGACGCCGCCGAGGTCAAACGCAACTGGGACCGAATCAAACGTGAGGAGCGGGGCGACGCTGAACCTGCCCCTGCCGACCGCGTGCCGCGCAGCCTGCCCGCCTTGATGCGCGCCGCCGAATTGGGCCGGAAGCTGGACTGGACGCCGGGCCGTGCTGAAGAGGTGACGAAGGCGCTGGCGGCTGCCGAGAGTGTCCCCGACGCGCAGACCGTCGGTGACCTGCTTCTGGCGGTGGTCGATTACGCCCGCGCCGAGGGGATCGACCCCGAACTGGCGCTCCGGGCCGCCGCCGACGCTCGAGCCGAGTTGCCCGTTGATCCCTAGAGACTCCCCTGGCGACCCCGGCAGAGACCCCGAAAGCCTGTTCGCCGCCCTGCGGAAAGATTTGGGAACACGCACGTACGAGGCGCTCGAGTTTCCCGGTTTCCGTCGGGCCGCCGTGTTGGTGCCTTTGCTGCGCGCGCCGGACGGCCTGCACCTGCTCTTTACGGTAAGGAGCAGCGGGCTCTCGAGCCATGCGGGGCAAATCGCTTTTCCGGGGGGGCGGCTCGAGCCCGGTGAGAGCGTCGCCGACGCCGCGCGCCGCGAAACCCTCGAGGAGACCGGTCTGAACGTCGCCGAAGCGTCGCTGCTGGGCCGCCTGAGCGACCAACCCTCACCCGCGCGCTACCTGGTTACGCCGCTTATCGGCGTCGCGCCGTGGCCCCAACCGCTGGCGCTCAACCGGGGTGAGGTCGCCGACACCTTTACCGTGCCGCTCCCCGAGCTGCTCGCGGTTCGCCCCCGGCGAGAGGAGCGGCAGTTGGAGGGTCAGCGCCGCGTCCTGCACTTTTACGCGCACGGGCAGGGCGACCACGAACGCCTCATTTGGGGACTGACCGGCAACATCGTGGCGGATTTTTTGGCGGTAGTGCGCGAGACCGGGCAGGTTTGGTAGTCTCTCCCAAGTAACGCTGTTCCTGGCGTGCTTGTGAAGTAAGTGGCTTGTAGCTTGTAAGGTTGTGTACGCTTACCCTCGGCCTACTTCGGAACGGTAAAAGCCAAGTTAAAGAGCGCAAAAAATTGACAGAACGTAGTAAGCACTGGGAATCTTGTAGATACGACGCCTGACGCTCAAATAACGTAAAAAGCCTATTCCAGCAGTTCAAGTTTACCGGTTCGCCGCCACCTCCTAGCGTGCGTTTATAGAGTGCGCTTCTTCGGCTGAGCCTGGAACAGACCCGGTCCTACCTGTTATCCGTGGTGTAATCGGCTGTGAGCGTAAAAGGATGAAACGGCAATCTTTCAAGATCGTCTTAGGTGACGGCAAGGCCGCCTTTAATCTGGGGGTGGTGGTCGAGTCGCTGCAAGGGGCCGGGTTGCCGACCGACGAGGCGGTGCGGCTGGCGCGCGCCCTCGAGAAACACTACCGCCAAAAGAGTGCCAAAGAGGTCAAGTTGGCGGCGCTTACCGCGACCTTACGGGGGCTCGTCGAAGAGGCGCACGGCTCCGAGGCGGCGGCGCGTTTTGGTGAGCAACCGTCGCCCTTTACCCCCCTCAAGGTCGGGGGCAGCGAAGATAGCGACGTTGCCTTTTCGCGCCGGAACCTGGTCGAGTCGCTCGAGCAGCAGGGCTACTCGTTCAAGGCGTCGAACGCTCTGGCGCGGCTTATCGAGCAAGAACTAAGGCGCGGCGGTTCCGAACTGATCTCGCCGCTCGAGCTGGCGCACCAGACGGCGCTCGCCATCGGCGCGCGTTACGGCGACGAGGCGCGCGCGCGCTTCGAGGTGGCGCAGGGGCGGCCTTCCGAGCTGTGGGTGCTGCCCGACGACGGGGTAAGGGTGCCGTACTCGAGGGGGATTCTGGCGCAGTCGTTGATGGCGCTCGGACTCGGGCCGGAGCTGTCTTACCGGCTCGCCAAACGCACCGAGACGCTGCTCTGGGGGCTCGGCAAACACGAATTGCCGCTCGCCGACCTGCGCGGCAGCGTCAAACGGCTTTTGCTGCAAGAGGCCGGGGAGGAGTTCGTCCGCCGCTACGAGCTGCTGCACACCCTGCGCCGCCCCGACCGGCCGCTGATTATTCTGATCGGCGGCGCGCCGGGGGTCGGCAAATCGGCGCTGGCGTCGGCGCTGGCGTACCGTTTGGGCGTACCGCGCATCGTCTCGACCGACGCCATCCGGCAGGCGCTGCGCTCGCTGATCAGCCGTGAGCTGAGTCCTGAACTGCACACCTCGAGCTTTACGGCGTGGCGTACCGAACTGCTCCCTTCGGAAACCCCCAAACCCAGGCGCAAACGCGTCGTGCGCGGCTTTCAGCGTCAGGTGCAGCAGCTGACCGCGCCGCTCGAGGCGATTATCAGCCGCAGCGTCGAAGAGGGAACGTCGCTGGTGATGGAGGGGATTCATCTGGTCCCGGGATTTACCACGCTCGAGCGGTTTGCCGGTGCGACGGTCGTCGAACTCGTGCTGAACGTCTCCGACCCCGAACTGCACCAGAGTTATTTCGGCGCGCGCGAGGTGCAAACCGACAACCGCCGCCGCCGCGAACACTATCTGGAGCACTTCGACGAAATCCGCATCATCCAGGACTTTTGCGCGGCGCAGGCCAAAGCCGAAGGGGTACCGGTGCTCGAGGCCGGAAGCTTCGATACGCTCGTAGATGGGGCCATCGAACAGATTTTAGACGCTGCCTTGGTCGAGCAAGCCGAACCGCTCAGTCACGAACTCGAGGCGCTGACCCGCGAGTTGGCGGAGTCTTGAGTGGGGAGTTCTGAGTGCTGAGTACCGAGTTCTAAGTTCTGAGTACGAAGTTCTGAGTTTGGTGGGCAAGTTTCCACAAGCCACACGCTACGAGCCACAAGCCTCCATCTGGAAACAGGCCGCCGCAGATGCTACGCTGACGGGGTGCAAACGCGCGTTCCGGGGTTCTATTTTCTCGTCGTAAGCTTGTGTCTCGCCGTCCTCTGGCCCGGTCGAGTAGGCGCGGCGCAGACGATTTCTTACACCGTGCAGGTGGCGGCGCTTTCCGATCAAGCGTCCGCCGAGGGGTTGCGGCGCAACCTCAGCGAGGCGGGCTACCCCGCGTACCTGGTCAGCGTCCCCGGCGAACAGACCGTCTACCGGCTGCGCGTCGGGGCGTTCGGCGACCGTGAGGCGGCGCAAGCGTACGCCGACGCTATGCGCGGCGTCGGCGGGACGGTTCCGGTTCCGGCGCTCGCCGAGGGCATCCCGCCCGACCTGATCCCGCTCGAGCCTGCCTTTGTCGCGCGTTACGATTTCGTTTCCGACTTTGAGCAGCTCGAGGTTGTGCCATGGGGAGACGCGGGGGGTAGGGGTCAAACGGTGGCGCTGCGAACCCAGGGTTTTTTCGAGGCCGAACCGTTTATCGCTACCTACCGCGTCCTGAGTCCGGAACTCGTCGCCTCACCGTTTCCGGCGTGGCGTGCCGCGCCCGTAGATCAGACGACAGATCAGGCGGCAGATCAAACTAAAGACCAGCGCGTAGTCCAGCGCGTCGCCAACTTGCCGCTCTTCGCCGCTGACGAGGCCGATGTACTGCCGGAGGGCGACCTTACCGCCGAGGGTAAAGCGCGTTTAGGGGAGGCTGCCGAGGCGCTCGCACTGACGCCCGAACAGGTGCGCCCGTACATCTTTTACGAACCGGGGCGCGGCGCGCCGTTTCTGGTCGTCGCCGAACGTTTCGATCCCGTCAGCCGTACCGGGGGCCGCTATTCGGCGCTCGGCAACCCCGGCACGGCGCAGCTCAGCGCCGCCGGGCCGAGGCTGACGTGGTTCGGTCAGGGGGTACCCGAAGGGTTTCCTGAAGGGCCGCCGAAAGCGCTTTTTTCACTTCGCACGCTCGTCCAGGGGGGCCGCGTAGTACCACCCAAAACGGGCAGCTTCGGGGGAAACGGCTGGCGGGTAGGGCCGGACGGCGACTTTACCGCATTTTCGGTAGGTTCCCGGACGTGGCGGGCGGTGGTGGGTCAGCCGCTCTGGGCCGGGGGTGACTATCTTCTCGTCTATAAGGGCCGACAGGTGACGCTCTACGAGGTCGAGCCCTCGGCGCGGTAGGTGCTCGTAGTGGCGTTTGTGCTGGGTAGAGCTTGTCGGCAACTGCAACTGAAGTTACGGGTACATCTGCTCAATCAGTTTGTCTACGCGCTCTCTAATTTGTCGCCACGCACCGTCTAGGTCCCGGCTTGGCGGTGAAACATCGTCCCACTGCACCATGTTCCGAGCGGTGTTTTGAGCTGTGGACGGCAAGTCACCTACCGCGCAGCCGATAGAGACGATCTGATCTGCGTTCTCAATATCTACTCGGCTGACTTTTCTTGGCTTGTGTGTCAGGTTGCCGTAACCTGCCCTACGCAGAAGTGTGGCGACGTGTGGGGAGACTTCAAGATCAGGTTCGGTACCCGCTGAAAACGCTCGAGCCTCAGCACCCAAGACACTTACACGCCCGTTGAAGTACGCCGCTGCCATCACGCTCTTCGCTGCGTTGTGGGGACATAGAAAAAGGACCTGCTTAATCATCATATCCTTTCTTGAAATAAGTGTTGCAAAAACTTGAAATCTATATTACAGTATTACTTGTGCTGTGGCTAGTCCTGTCTTACTCTCTGCCGAGTAAACCCTCGTTAAGCCGCGTGACCTTGTGGCGGCGTTTGCAGCGTCTGGGTGCGTTGCCCGTGACAGGTACTTACGTGTTGCCCGAGCGTCCTGAGTGCCGCGAATCTTTTATGTGGTTTGCCCAAGAGATCAGGTCGGCGGGCGGTGAAGCTCTCGTGATGGAGGTAGAGCGGTTTGAAGGGCTGAGTGAGAAGATACTAGTCGAGCGTTTCAACGACGTGCGAGCGGAAGCTTACGCGGATTTGCAGAGCGCCGTAGAAACGTTCGAGCCTCCTCTCGAGAAAGCGTCTCTTAAAACTTTAGATAAGCTCAGGCGGCGTTTTGCCGAACTGAAACGCGTCGATTTTTTTGATTCACCAGCGGGGAGACAGATCATGGCGAAGTTTACAGAACTCGAGCGAACACTCTCGACCAGTGCAGCCGACGACGCTCAGGTCAGTTCCGTTGACCGGGCCGATTATCAGGGCAAAACGTGGGTCACACGCCCCCGACCTCATGTAGACAGGCTCGCCTCGGTTTGGCTTATCAAGCGGTTTGTCGACGCCGACGCAAAGATTCTCTACCGCAACTCAGCGAAGAAAGGTGAGGTGAGTTTCGACATGGACGGTGCAGCTTTTGGACACATCGGATCGCGCTGCACCTTTGAAACGCTCGTTGCGGCTTTTGCTCTCGCGGACAGGGCGCTCGTACCCCTCGCTCAAATTGTTCACGAGATGGATTTGCGTGACGAACGCTACGTCCGTTCTGAAGTTGCGGGACTCGACGCTCTTCTGGACGGTTGGCTCGTTTCAGGGCTCAGCGATGAGGAACTCGAGGCGCGGGGTCAGCAGCTCTTCAGCGGTCTATACACGACGTTCTCAAAGCTGTGAGCACGCAGCGCCGCATCTTTCACTAAGGAGCGCTAATGGCTAAAATTTCAGCTTCATCCTCGGCAGCTATACCCGGTTCTCACGACGTCCCTTTCTCCGAAGCCGTGAAGGTGTGGGTCAGGGTCGCCATCAACTCTTTCGGCGGTCCTGCTGGACAAATTGCGGTGATGCACAAACTCTTGGTAGAAGAAAAGCGTTGGATCAGTGAAAGCCGCTTTTTACATGCGATGAACTACTGTATGCTCCTGCCCGGACCTGAAGCTCAGCAACTGGCGATCTATATCGGTTGGTTGCTTCACAAGACTAAAGGCGGCCTCGTCGCGGGGTTGCTGTTTATCTTGCCTGGATTTCTCTCAATCCTCGCATTGAGCATCGCCTATGCGCTTTACAGCACCACCAGCTTCGTCGAGGCGCTGTTTTTCGGTCTCAAGGCGGCGGTATTAGCACTCGTTGTCGAAGCGGTCTTTCGTATCGGCAAGCGCGTTTTGAAAAACTGGGTGATGCTCCTTATCGCCGCTCTTGCCTTCGTCGCTATTTTCTTTTTTACCTTACCGTTTCCCCTGATCGTACTCGTCGCCGGAGTCGTTGGATTCCTGGGTGAAAAGCGCTCTCCCAAACTGTTCTACGTTATCAGGGGTCAACAGGTCGGTGAGGATGACGAAGCAGGTTTCGTAATCACCGACGCTGTCGCCTCTCACACGGCACCGTCGATGTCTTACGCACTCAGGACGAGTGCTACGTGGCTCGTTATCTGGTTGGCCCCTTTAATTTTGATCGTGTTGACACTCGGTACAGACAACGTTTTCGCGCAGATCGCACTTTTCTTTTCACAAGCAGCTGTCGTCACCTTCGGTGGTGCCTATTCGGTGCTGGCGTTTGTTGCTCAACAAGCGGTGGAGGTTTACGGTTGGTTGCAACCTGGTGAAATGCTGGACGGGCTCGGTATGGCGGAGACCACACCGGGGCCACTCGTTCAAGTTACGCAGTTCGTCGGTTTTATGGGGGCTTACCGTCAGAGTGGTATAAAACCCATCTATGCAGGCATTTTAGGTTCCGTCTTGACCACCTGGATGACCTTTGTCCCCTGTTTCTTTTTTATCTTTTTAGGTGCGCCGTTTATCGAGCATCTGCGGGGCAACAGGTCGCTCACGGCGGCGCTCTCGGCCATCACTGCGGCGGTCGTCGGCGTGGTGCTCAACCTGGCAGTTTGGTTTGGTATTCACACCGTCTTCTCGAGCGTAACGGACAGCTACTTCGGTAGGCTGCGGTTATTGGTTCCTGACTGGACGACCCTCAACTTGATGGCGCTGGTCATTGCGATAGGTGCTTTTGTCGCCCTGTTTCGGTTCAAGACAGGTATGATCCCGACTTTGTTTGTAAGCGCAAGTCTCGGTTTGGTTTATCGTTTGATATTCGCCGGTTAACGAGACCCCGCTATGAGCGACGCTTGCTCGTTGAACTGAACGGCTCTGCCGACTGCTCCACAAACACTGGCGGACAGCCATAAGAAAGGCACCAACTCGGTCAAGCTCAAAGCAGGTACCTTCCGGGATCGGTTTGTTCGTTACGACGCAGCTACGGCGTTGACGATGTCGGCTTCCGAGGTCGAGACGGGGACGTGCGCTTCTTTTTCCGCCAAGTAGCGTTCGGCGGCCATCGCCGCTCGAGTTCCGGCCCCGACGCTCGTAGCGAGCTGGCGGTAGACCTCGTCGGCGACGTCACCGGCAGCGAAGACGCCGGGAACGCTCGTATAGATGTCGTCGTGAACTTTGGCGTAGCCGGTATCGCTCAGTTCTATAACTTCGCCTAGATAGTCGGTGTTGGGGTTGTGACCGACGTAGATGAACACGCCGTCGGTAGGGAAGGCGCTGCGCTCGCTCGTCTCGAGGTTGTGAAGCGCCACACTCGTCACCTGTCCGTCGTCACCGACGACCTCTTCGACCACCGTATTCCAGACCCAGTTCATCTTGGGGTTGGCGAACGCGCGGCGCTGCGCCTCTTTGTTGGCGCGCAGTTCACTGCGGCGGTGAATCACCGTCACCTGGTCGGCGAACTTGGTTAAAAACAAACCCTCTTCGACCGCCGCGTCGCCACCGCCGACGACCACGACGTTTTTGCCCCGGTAAAAAAAGCCGTCGCAAGTCGCGCAGGTCGAGACGCCGCGCCCGTAAAACTCGTCTTCACCAGCAACGCCCAGACGACGCGGGGTCGCGCCGGTAGCGATGATTACGGCGGGGGCGACGTAGCGACCGTCATAGCCGGTGACGGTAAAGGTGTCGCCCTGATGCGACAAACCCTGAACCTCTTCCATCAGGATTTTTGCGCCGAACTTTTCCGCCTGCCGTACCATCCGCTGCGACAGTTCGGGACCGCTTACGGCCTCATCGAAACCGGGATAATTTTCAACCTCTTCGGTCTGGGCGATCTGCCCACCGGGAAGCCCTTTTTCCAGGATCAGCGTCGTGAGCTGAGCGCGACCTGTGTAGATGCCTGCGGTCAGCCCTGCGGGGCCGCCGCCGATAATAATTACGTCTGCATGTTGGGTTTTTTCCGGCACGGTGTCCTCCACGGCCGCGCGTCGGGCGCGACCATTCACTCCTAAAAATGTATCACGCGCCCCCAACCTGCCCTGTTCGGTTGTATACGTGTGGGGAAGAATGTGAGAGAAAAGGCGTGATTGCCGAACTGTTACGAATTCTGCATGTTCGCCCGCCGCATGCTGGTTTGCCGACGTTCAGACAGTTTCAAACGAAGTCGCAATCTTTACAGCTTTGTTTAGAGTACGTACTCGGCGACGCTCTGTGAGCGGAGCGTGGTGTGTTCCTGCTGATTTTCACACACTCAAAAGCTACGGAATGACCTCTTGCGTACCGCATTTTATTTTGGCCTCCACTTTACGCGGAAAATACGCCCCAGCGAACTGACCCTACGCCTGCGCCTGCGTGTCGTCGTCGCTGAGGAGCGTCATGGCGAGGGTGATCAGCTCGTCTTCGGTAAACTCGTCGGTCTCGAGCCGTTCGCCGCTCGGTAGCCCTGCTGCAAAAGCAAACCCCGATTCGCTCACCAGCACGCTCGCCCAGTTCAGCTCGAGTTCGGCCTCCCGCTGCCAGTCACCGGGCAACGTCGCTAGCAGCGCCGCGCCCTCGGCCTCGGCGCGCAGGTCGGCGACCTCTTCGGTGCGTTCGGGATCGAAAGCGGCGAGTTCGGTACCGTACTCGAGCGCCACAAAGTCGTCGTCGGCTGCTGCTAGGGTTTCTGCGAGTACAAAACGCCGCCGGAGGGTCTCGGCTTCGTCAGCCGAGACGGGTACCGCCAGCAGGTAGGCCCGGTCGCCGGGGGCGGTAGCGGCGAGCAGCAGCCGGGGGGCGGGTTCGGTGTCGTCCCCTTCCTCGTCTTCTAAGTACGGTTCGACGGTCTCTTGTCCGGCGCTGGTGAGCGCGTACAACTCCAGATTGACCGAGCTTTCATAGCCTTGCCGTTCGACCCAACCCTGCGCCACGTAGCGCTCAGCGTTGCCCGGGTCTACCTGGTCGGCGGTTTCGCCTTCGTTATACAAATACCAGGCGTCGTCACTGCGGCTGTGAACCAGAAACGCGCCGTAGTAGAGCGCCGTCAAGTCGAGCTGTTGAAGCGTAGAGAGGTCCATAAACCCAGTGTCTCATAACGGCGCGGTTAGAGAGGTTTGCAAGCTATAAACTCGCAACAGCTGGGCTATACGCCTCGAGCGTTCACCCACCTGCATCAAACAGTATTTCCGACATACACCTTACCCGTTCAGCGCAGGTTTTGACCACCGACTATCCAAAGGTCGTGAGATATGTTTCAGCTGGGCCGGGTACAAGTGAGTATGGCGCAAATCAAACGACACCGGCTAGGTCGAGTTGGCGTGAACCCACAAGCCACTCGCCACAAGCCATCCAGCACACAAAATGCACGACGTAGCGCAAAAAACTAGTCCGCAGCCGCCTTCTCGGGCTCGTAACCGAACAGCTGGCGTTCGCGGATCAGTTCGGCGACCTGCGGCGGGACCATCTCCTCCCAACCGGGGTCGTGCCGACCGATCTTGGCGAGTACGTCACGCGAGAAGATATGCAAAAAGTCTTTGTTGTAAAAGTCGATGGATTCGATGTAGCCGTTTTCGATCAGGTGCTGATACAAGTTACGCAGGTTCGGCGCGACCTTGAGTTTTTGCACGGTGATGAGTTTGTGGGTTTCGCTATCCTGCACCGGATAGATGTAGAGCCGGGTGTCGTTTTTGAAAAGCCGCCCGAACGACTCCAGAATGCCGCCCTCGAGGTTGTCGTAGTACGCCTCGCCGAACAATCCCTCGAGGCTAGGAATCCCCATCGTCACCGCGACAGGTTTTTTGGTGTAACGCCGCAGATACGCCGCTAGGCGGTAATACTCGAAATAGTTCGAGATCATCACCGTCGCGCCAGTCGCGGCGAGCACGTCGGCGCGGGCCAAAAAGTCGCCGTAGTCGATTTCGCCGGTCGCCATAAGGTTTCTCATGGTGATCTCCATGATTTCGACCACGTCGCTGCCGTCACCCTCGAGCTGCTGCGTAAACTGCTCCCGCGCGCACGCCAGCATGTCAAGGTTTACGTGCGTCACGGGCCGAAACGAGCCGCGCTCGACCAAAATCGGTTTTTTGTACAACACTTCGGAGGGTTGCAACACCTCGCCCTGCGCTGAGAACATCGCGGCGTCGCTAAGGCCGAGTTGAACGAGCTTGAGCGCCATCAAACGGTGGTCGGTACCCTCAAACTGCGGCCCGGAAAAGTCCACCATATCGACCTCGATACGTTCCGCCGTAAGGTCGTCTAAAAAGCTGCGCATCAAAGACGCCGGGGTCGCGTCACCCTTTTGAAAGAGCGCGGCGTAGATCAGATTTACGCCAAGAATGCCCAGGGCTTCTTGCTGCGACAACGTCTCTTTGTCGAGCATCCGCACGTGGATGACGACGCGGTTGGGGGGCGCGCCGAACTCCGACTGATACTTCACGCCCATCCAGCCGTGGTATTCGCCCCCGGCTTTGTAGCCACGGGCGACGACGGTGTTGGCGAATACAAAAAACTGGGTGTCGTCTTGACGGCTGCCGAGCCGTTCGACGAGCAAGTTGTATTCGTAGTCGAGCATCGTCTCTAGGCGGTCTCTCGAGACGTAACGCTTGGACTGCCCGTAGATGGCGTCGCTGACCGTCATATCGTACGCCGAGATCGATTTGGCGATGGTTCCTGCGGCTCCACCCGCCTGAAAAAACCACCGCACCACCTCCTGGCCCGCGCCGATTTCAGCAAAGGTTCCGTACTTGCTTTTGTCGAGGTTGACCTCGAAGGCTTTTTGCTGCGTTCCGACCTTTTTTTGGTCTTCCGTTTTCTGAGCTTCCATATCTCGTACTTCTACGTTCTGAGTTTCTGTATCTTGCGTCTTTGTATTTTGTGCTGCGCTCTGTTCCATCTTTACCCCCCGTGCGGTGGTCTGGGACGATAGGCGTGTCTCGTTAGCTACCGATATTGTACGGGTTCGGGCCGGGGTTTGCGAAGGTGCAGCCTCTTGGCAGGTTCTGGGGGTCGTGCGCCCCCGATTTGCACTTTTTGAAACGATGTGCTAGCCTCTTGAAAATAATAAAGAGTTTACGAAAGCGGTTTCGTCCCGGAGCCGAGTGATCTATCCGAGTTGGTACGCAGGGGTCTAGAGCGCGCTTTTAAAAGGTGTGGGGGTGTCTGAACGTGTCTAAGGGTCGTATCGCTATCAAGCAGGTCGCCGAAGCTGCGGGCGTCTCTGCCGGGACGGTTTCAAAGGCGCTCAACGGCGGCCTGGAGATTTCCGAAACGACTCGGACGCGGGTGCGGGGGGTCGCTCAAAAGCTCGGCTATCGTCCGATGGCGCAGGCGCGCGGCCTCGCCCGGGGCTATACCGGGAACGTTGCTGTAGCGGTGCGGAGCGCGTTTTTGCCGATTTTCTCGAGCGCCTTTTACAGTGAAGTTCTAGCCGGGGTCGAAGCCGAGTTGGAGCGTCACGACCTCAGCTTGCTACTTACCAGCCTTAAACGTGGCGACGACCTCTTGCGGTTGGCGTCCGAGCGCCGCGCCGACGGGGTTCTGTATATCGGTTACGACGTCGAGGTGACGTTTTTGCGGCAACTGCGCGCCAGCACGCCGCTGGTCGTCATCGACGGTGAGGCCGAGGGCGTCAGCAGCGTCGTCAGCGACAACCTGGCGGGTAGCCGCGCCGCGACGCGGCACCTGCTGGAGCGTGGACGGCGGCGGTTGGTGTTTGTCACCATGACGCTCTTGCAACCCAATTTTAGAGCGCGCCACCAGGGATTTTTGCAAGAACTGCGTGAGGCGGGTCTCGAGCCCGGCCCTACCTCTGAGAGCTGGGGGTTCGCTGAGGTGTCGGCGGCGCTGGGGGCGCTGCTCGAGGATTACCAACCCGACGGTATCGTCTGCGCAAACGACGCGGTGGGCTACCTGGTGTTACAGGTGCTCGAAACGCTCAAAGTACCTGTGCCGGACGAGGTCGCGGTGGTGGGTTACGACGGTACCGCCGACGCTGAGCACCGCAAGGCGCGGCTCAGTACCGTGATGGTCGACAAGCGACGCCTTGGGGCGGCGGGGGTGCAGCTTTTGCTGGAGCAGGTGGCGCGGCCCGACACGCCGCCGCAACAGATCACCGTGCCGACCTACCTCGAGCCTGGAGACACCTCATGAGCCCTTAGCCCGCACAGTAAAGGAGGTTGCCTGACCCGCTTTCGACTCTAGTTCTTGATAGTTTTTTAGGAGAAACCATGAAACGAAGCTTTTTTCCCCTACTTCTAGCCGCTACTCTAGGCGTCGCCGCCGCGCAGAACCCGCCGCGTAACGAAACGCTCTATATCACCGGACACCAGTGGGGGCCGCCCAGCTCATTTAACCCGGTCGGTCCGGTGCGGGCGTGGCCGGTCAACGAGGGTGGCGGTTTCAACCTCATCTACGAGTCGCTCTTTACCTTTAACCTCGTAACCGGCGAACTCGATCCGCGCCTCGGCGCGACCCTCGAGGAAACCGAAGAAGCTTTCGTGGTAACGCTGCAAGAAGGTACGGCGTTTCAAGACGGCGAACCGCTGACGAGTGAAGATGTGGTCTACAGTTATGAGTTGGGGCAGCGCCAGGGCGTCGAATACACGTCTTTTTGGGATTACGTCACCGCAGCCGAGGCCACGGACGAGCGTACCGTCACCTTTACGCTCAACCAAGAACGCCTCAATCTGGGTCTGGTACGCAACTTCCTTACCTCGGTAGCGATCTTGCCCGAGCATGTCTGGGCCGGTCTGGAAGAATCCGAAGAGTCTTTGGTGCAGTTTGCCAATTTGGAGCCGGTCGGCTCCGGGCCGTACACGCTCTCGAACGCCAACAACGAACGGGTGATCTTGGAGCGCGCCGACAGCTACTGGGGTGAGGCGGTCTACGGTCTACCCGCGCCGACCTACCTGGTTCACCCGATCTTCGCCTCGAACGACGCCGCCAACCTCGCTTTTTCGCAGGGTCAGCTCGACTTGTCGCAAAACTTTATCCCCGAAGTCTGGACGCTTTCTGAAAGCATTAAAACCTGGACGGACGAAGAGCCTTACTACCTGCCCGGTTCGATTCCGATGGTTTGGATGAACGTCAACCGGCCCGGTTTGGACAACGCCGCAGTGCGCCGCGCGCTCGCCTACACCATCAACTACCCGCTGATCGCGCAGACCGCGATGTCCAACTATTCGGTGCCCGTCAACGCCAGCCTGATCGTTCCTGGCGGTGGTGAAGACCCCTACTTCGATCCCGAAGCGGTGGCAGCGGACGGCTGGACCTTCGACCCGAACCAGGCTGTGGAAATCCTCGAGGGTGAATTAGGCGCTGAAAAAGGCAACGACGGTATCTATGTTCTGCCCGACGGAACCCGCTTGGGGCCGTGGGAGGTCTCAGCACCTTACGGCTGGAGTGACTGGAATCAGGCGCTAGAGATTGTGGCCTCGAGCGCCCAGGCGGTCGGTATCGATATCAAAACGAACTTCCCCGAGCAGTCGGTGTGGCAAACGAACCTGCAAAACGGCAACTTCGACCTGGTGATGAACAGTGCTTCGGGCGCGAGCGCCGCCGGTCCGTGGCCCCGCTTCCGCGACGTGTTGGACAGCCGCGGGGTACCTGAGGCCGGTCAAACGGCGTTTTGGAACTATGGCCGTTACGACAACCCGGAAGTTGGGGCGCTGCTCGACCAAGCCGCCGCCGCCACGCCGGAAGAGCAGGGCCAGTTTTACGCGCAGCTCGACGCGATCTTTCGCCAGGACATCCCAGCGATCCCGCTGATGTACCGCCCGCAGCAGTTTTACACCTTCGACAGCGCGGTTTGGAAAAACTTTCCGACCGCTGAAGACCCCTACGCCCCGCCCATGCACAGCCAGTCCGGGGTCCAGGTGCTTTTCAACATCACCTCGGACGCCGAGTAGCCCCCAAGTAGTCCGCTAGACCTTTAGCCTTCGCAGGGTGCCGAAGTACGGCACCCTCGGCGGCACCCTCACTTCTAGCCAAGAAACGCTGCACCATTTCTCCGCAGTTATCACCTGCAACGTGCGTGGTCGTCTGTAGCATTTGTCAGCGCGCGTAGCAAGCCGATGATAGCTGCTGGTTGGGGAAGCCTATGAAACCGTTTCAACGTTATCTACTTAACAAATTTCTCTGGTATCTGGTGGCCTTCGTCGCGGCGACGGCGCTCAACTTTTTTTTGCCGCGCCTGGTACCGGGCAATCCGGTCGACGCGATTGTGTCGCAGATGGCGCGCGGTGGGGGCGTTTCAGGCGAAGCCCTGCAACGTGTTTACGACACCTATATCACCGAGTTCGGTCTCGACAAATCGCCGCCCGAGCAGTTTTTGGCGTATCTGGGCAATCTTTTACGTGGCGACCTCGGTACCTCGCTCGGTAACTATCCCCTAAGTGTGAACAGCCTGATCAGGTCGGCGCTGCCGTGGACGCTGGCTTTGCAACTCCCGACTATCTTGCTGGGCTGGCTTTTAGGCAATGTGCTGGGGGTGCTGGCGGCGTATAAAGGTGGCTGGGTCGACCGGGGAGCCTTTTTGGGGTCGCTGGCCTTCTCGAGCATCCCCTACTACGGTTTGGCTATCTTGCTCTTATACGTTTTCGCGGTGGCGCTACCCTGGTTTCCGACCGGCGGCGCGTACGGTTTCGCCTCGAGCCCTGCCTGGAACTGGGGGTTTATCGTCGACGCCGCGCGGCACTATGTTTTGCCCTTTTTGTCGCTTCTTCTGGTCGTTATCGGGGGTCAGGCTATCGGGATGCGGTCGATGGCGATCTATGAACTCGGCGCGGACTATGTAGGGTACGAGCGGTCGCTGGGGCTCGGCGAAACGCGTATCGTCCGGGGTATCTTTAGAAACGCCGTCTTGCCGCAGATTACCGGTTTGGCACTCTCGATTGGGGCGCTTGCCGGGGGCGCGCTGATTACCGAGATCGTCTTTTCGTATCCGGGTCTGGGCTCGGTCCTTTTCAACGCCATCCGGCAGAACGATTATCCGGTGATTCAGGGGGTCACGATGCTGATTACGGTTGCGGTTCTGGTCGCCAACTTTTTGGTCGATCTTACCTATGGCCTGATCGACCCGCGTATCCGCACCGCGCAGGGGACGGGCGCATGATTCGGTCGCTTTTTCGCAGCGGGCGTTTTCGGGTGAGTTTTACCCTGCTCGTGTTGATCGTTGCGACGTCGCTGGCGGGGCCACGCCTCGATGACCGTAACCCGCTCTTCGCGGTCGGCGGGCGTTACGACGAACCTTCGGCGCAGGTCTGGCTCGGTACCGACGCTATCGGCAACGACGTGTTTTTGCAGCTCATGCACGGCCTTGGCACCTCGCTCTATATCGGGTTGGTGGCCGGACTCGTAGCGACGCTGATCGGCGTGGTAATCGGTACGTTGTCGGGTTATCTGGGCGGTTTGTTAGACGAGATTTTAATGGGGTTTACAAATATCCTCATTACGGTACCGACGATTGTGATCTTGGTGCTGCTCTCGGTCGCGTTGCAAAACCGTTCGACGCTGCTCTTGGGCGTGATTATCGGGGTGACGAGCTGGCCCTGGACGGCGCGGGCGGTGCGGGCGCAGACCTCATCGCTAAAGGTGCGCGAACACGTCGATATCGCCAAGCTTTCAGGAGCCGGGACGTTCGGGGTGATCTGGCGTGAAATCTTGCCTTATATGGCGAGTTATGTGGTGATGGCGTTTGTGTTGCAGCTCTCGAGCGGCGTGCTGAACGAAGCGGGTCTGAGCCTGCTGGGTCTGGGGCCGAGTCAGAGCATCTCGCTCGGCAAGATGCTCCAGAGCGCCCTGCAAGGTGAGGCGCTCAGAACGGGCGCGTACTGGGCTATCTTGCCCCAGACCGTGCTGCTGTCTATCATTGCTTTTTCGCTCCTGCTCTTGCAGTCGAGTCTGGACGAGCTTTTCAATCCCCGTTTGAGGAAAAGCTGATGAATACACTTTTAAGTGTTCAAGGGGTGCGGGCGGCGTACCGTTTGGCGAACGGGGTAGAGCTGCGCGCAGTCGACGACGTATCTTTGGAGCTAAAAGAGGGCGAAGTCCTGGGCGTCGTCGGCGAATCGGGGTGCGGCAAATCGACGCTGGCGACGATTCTGGCGCTTAGCGTCACCCCCCCGCTCCACGTGCTCAGCGGCACGATGAACCTTCAGGGTCAACACGCCGACCTGACGAAAAATAACCCGCTACCACGTAGCGAACGCGGCAAGCTGATTTCAGTTCTGCCGCAGAGCGCCATGAACTCGGTCAACCCGACCACCCGCGTTCGTGACCTGGCCTTCGACGTGCTCCGGGCGCACGAACGTATCGGCCGCAAGGCGGCGTGGGCGCGGGCGGGAGGGCGGCTCGAGCAACTCGGTCTGCCGACGCAAGTGTTGGAGCGGTATCCGCACGAGCTTTCCGGCGGGATGCGTCAGCGCGTCATCACCGTGATCTCGACGCTGCTGGACCCCACCATTTTGATCGCCGACGAACCGACTTCGGCTTTGGACGTGTCGTCGCAACGTGCGGTAGTCGAGATGCTCAAAGACTTGCTGGCGCGCAAGATCATCTCCGGCATTTTATTTATCACCCACGACCTGCCGCTGCTCCGGCAGATTACCGACCGGGTAGCGGTCATGTACGCGGGCAAGATCGTCGAACTCGGCCCCACGGAGCGCGTCATCAACGCCTCTGAACACCCCTACGCGCGGGCGCTCGTCGGTTCTATCCTGGTTCCCGAACCACATATCCGGGCAGAGCGGGTGGAGGGGATTCCCGGTTCGCCACCCGATCTGGCGGCGCTGCCCCCGGGCTGCCGTTTTCACCCGCGCTGCACGCTCGCCGACGCCAAATGTCAGCAACAGCCGCCCGAAGTCGGCGACGCTACGCACTACGCCGCCTGCTGGCGTACCTATGAGGCGCGGCTCGCTCACGATGGGAGTGTTCGATGACGGCACCTGCACAGGTAGCGGCAAACGGGCAAGCCAGCGCCCAACCCGGTGTTCAACCCAGCGTCCAACCGCTGCTCGCGGTACGTGACCTGAGCCGTACCTTCGGTTCCGGAGCGGCGGCGGTGAGCGCCGTCAAAAGCGTGTCGCTGGAGCTCTACCCCGGTGAGATCGTCGCGCTCGTCGGCGAATCGGGGAGCGGCAAATCGACCCTGGCGCGGCTTTTGCTGCGGCTTTTGGCCCCGACTTCGGGTACCATCGAACTCTCCGGTCAAGACGTTACCAAAGGTCCGAAACGTGCCTACTGGCGTGAGGTGCAGGCGGTGTTTCAAGACCCGTCGGCGTCTTTTAACCAGTTCTACAGCGTGCGGCGGCTTCTGCTCTCGGCGCTGGGGGTGCTTAAACAGAGACCGCCGCGCGCCGAATGCGAGGCGCGACTCCGGGCGGCGCTCGAGCAGGTCGGGTTGTCCGAATCGCTGCTAGGCAAAAAACCGTTTGAACTCTCAGGCGGGCAGCGGCAGCGGGTGATGGTGGCGCGCGCGCTGATGCTCAAACCCCGTTTGCTGATCGCCGACGAACCCACCTCGATGCTCGACGCGTCGCTCCGGGTAAGTATTCTCAATCAGCTTAAAGATGTACGCGACGCCACCCGCACGACCTTGCTACTTATTACCCACGACCTCGGACAGGCGTACTACGTCAGCGACCGGCTGCTGGTGATGTACCAGGGTGAGATCGTCGAGACCGGGCCGACCGAGCAGGTGATCGCCGAGTCTCAGCATCCCTACACGCGCGCGCTCATTGCCGACGTGCCGACGCTGCACGGATAGTTTGTACCGGGTACCGGTAGACAGGTGAGATTTGAGGAGAATACGGGAGGCAGGGGAACCTAAATCCAAATGCATGGTGGCAGGCTGACTTTGCAGAGTTTACGGAGCTAGTTCCCCGGTTTTTGGCAGGGACCATCTGGTCTGCATTATGATTTGGAAAAGCGTCTGCCACGCTCTTCAGGAGATGAGATTCAGCTGCACCTGCGGCTCGAGGGGTGCGACGAACCGGCGCAGTAGATGCTGAAACTACGCTTAACCTCTGCGGGTGCTCGAGTTTATCCGGCCCAAACATGTTCGTCCCGAAAATCGCCACAAAAAAAGGCGGGCAGCTCGAGGCTACCCACCCTCCAGCAGCGCCGCTTTTAGGCGGCGCGGCGCTGCACCTTGACGGGTTTGCGGGTCTGCCGGTTCTGAAACCAGACGATCATCGGGGCCAGGACAAAGATGCTCGAGTACGTTCCGAAACCGATACCGATCAGCAGCGTCAGGCTAAAGTCGCGCAGCACGCTGCCGCCGAAAAAGAGCAGCGCCAATATCGGCAAGAGCGTCGTTCCGGACGTTAGGACGGTGCGCGACAGGGTTTGGTTGACCGACGCCTCGACGAGTTCGCGGTACGAGGTGCCGCGGCCCCGGCGCAGGTTTTCGCGGATACGGTCGGCGATGATAATCGAATCGTTGAGCGAATACCCGACGACGAACAGCAGCGCCGCGAGCACCGGGATGCTGAACTCGGCGTTGATAAGCGCCAGCACGCCCAGCACGATGCCGACGTCGTGAACGGACGCGAGTACGGCCCCGACTGCGACGATCCAGTTGGGCCAGAAGCGAAACCCGACGTAGAGCAAGATCAGTCCGAACGCGACTAAAACCGCAAGAATCGCGCCGCTCCGCAGGTCAGCGCCGACAGCGGGGCCGACTACGTCGGCCTGGAGCAGATCGGCGTTTAGGGCTTGGGCCAGTTCGGTGGTGAAGCTGCCCGCAGCGCCGTCAGCTGTTTCAGCGGCGGCGTCGGTTACAGGTTCGGGGTCAGCGCCGACTGCGCCGTCACCCAAACCGATACGTACGGAAAATAGTTTCGCCGCGCCGTCTCCATCGGTAATCGCCGGGTCTTGAACCTCTTGGACGGTCGCGCTGCTGCCGTCGGTTCCGGCAACGTCACGGGTGACGGTTTCGATAGCGGCGCGTACGTCCTCCACGGTCGTCTCCCCCGACACGCGGTAGAGGGCGCTCGTCCCGCCGGTAAAGTCGGTCGAAAGGTTCAGGTCTTTGGCAAAGACCAGCACGAGCGCGGCGACCGCCAGCACCCCGGACACCGCCATCACGATGGGCGCGACTTTGAGGAATTTGATACCGCTCGCGTAAAAGCCTCGGGGCATCAGCGGGCGCTTGAAGCGGGTGCTCAGCACGTCGAGCAAAAAGGGGACGACGACGATGTTGACAAAAACTGCCGCGACGATGCCGATAGCCAGCGTAATGGCGAAACCGCGTACCGGGCCGGTGGTGTACTGATAGAGCGCGAGCGCGGCGAAAAGGGTGGTGACGTTGGCGTCGATAATTGCCGACAGCGAGTTGCTGAAACCGGTTTTCATCGCCAGTCGGAGGCTTTTTCCGGCGCGAAGCTCCTCTTTGATACGTTCAAATGAGATGACGTTGCCGTCTACCGCTGCGCCGATGGTGAGCACCAGGCCCGCCAGACCAGGCAGCGTCAGGGCTGCGCCGAGCCCCGCCAGAATACCGAAGATGAGCAGCAGCGCGAACACGACGCCGACGACCAGCACGCCGCCGAAAATCGGGCCGTAGTAGAGCAGGACGACCACGGCGACCGCGAGCGCCCCGAACAGACCGGCGCGCGTACCCGCCGTGACCGAATCCGCGCCCAGTGTCGGGCCGATAGCGCGAATTTCCTCGACGTGCAGCGAGATCGGTAGCGAGCCGCTGCGGAGCACCAGGGACAGGTCGGACGCCTCGTCGACCGTAAATTGTCCGGTGATCTGACCGCTCGCGTCAATGCGCCCGTTTATCGACGGGGCGCTTACCACCGTACCGTCTAGCACAATCGCCATCCGCTGCCCGATGTTTTGACTCGTGAACTGACCGAACGCCCTCGCATCCTGACCCCGAATCTGAAAGCTGACGACAGGCTGTCCGAACTCGTCATAACTGGTTTCGGCGTTCTGAAGGATTTCGCCGGTAAAGGCGGCGGGTTGCAAGTCGGCGTCGGTGAGTTCGGTTTCAGCTTTGTTGGCGGACGCAGGGTTGAGGATGCGAAACTCCAAAATCGCCTGCTGCCCGATGAGTTCCTGAGCGCGATCCTGCTCTTCGGAGGTCAGACCGGGAAGTTCGACTACGATCCGGTCGCCGCCCGAGACCTGAATCAGCGGTTCGGAGACGCCGAACTCGTTGACGCGGTTTTCGATCACGCGCCGCGCCGCCTGAAGGTCTTCGGGCAGGGGGTCGGGGGTGTCGGATTGCAACACCACGCGCAGGCCGCCCTGCAAGTCGAGGCCGAGTTTAAGCGGCTCGTCGCCGCTCGTGTTCCACGGCTGCCAGAGGTACATGATGGCGGCTAGCAGCGCGCCCAAAACGATCAGGCCCGTAAAAGAGCGTTGACTCATAAGGTTCTCCTAAAGGTAATAAAAGTTGGAACGTAAAGTTGATATTCGGTTGCAGAGACTGTTCTAAAGTTCGGCGAGTAGCTCGTCGCTTGTGGTCAGTAGGGTTTCAGCTACAGGCCACAAACCACAGGCCACGAACCACAAACCACAGGCACTCACCCGTCAGCCCCCCTCGAGTCGCCACTGTTGCAGCTCGGCGAGTCTTGCGGGCGCTACGTCGGGCGACGCGGGTCGAAGCGGCGTGAGCGTCCACGCACGCCCCGGAACCCACAAGCTGTTCGTTACCGAGGGTCCGCCGAGCAAACGGCGTTCAAAACTTCCCGAAGCGCCCAAGCGGTGGCCCGACTCGAGGGTCGGTGGCGGCGGCGCGTCCATCCCGGAGGCCGCCGCCCGCAACGCCCCATACTCCGAGAGGTAGAGCGGCAGCGAGCACAAGACGAGGGCGCAACAAAAAAATGCGCGGAGGTTGGTAACCAACCTCTCCGCGCGCGTCACTTGTTTTGTCTCAGGGGGCCGACCGGTCATAAAGCAAGGGTTACTCTAGCACGCTTTTAGCCCCGGTTCCAAGCTAGGCCGGGATTTCCACCATTTCGTACGCTTCGATGATGTCGCCCTCTTGCGCGTTGTCGTAATTTTGCAAGTTGACGCCACACTCGAACCCGGTCGCTACCTCGCGCACATCGTCCTTAAACCGCCGCAGCTGCGCGACCGAGCCTTTGTAGACCTCTTTGCCGCTACGGAGCAGCCGCGCTTTCGCGCCGCGCCGAATCGTGCCGTCGGTAACGTAAGACCCGGCGATGTTGCCGCTCCTGGGCACGCGGATGATCTGCCGCACCTCGGCGTGACCGACGACCTGCTCTTCAAACTCAGGCTCGATCTGGCCTTTGATCAGGCGCTGCACGTCTTCGATCAGGTCGTAGATGATGCGGTAGTTTTTAAGGGTCACGCCCTGACGGTCGGCGGCCTTTTTCACGCTGCCGGGCGCAGTGACGCCGAAACTCATCACCGTCGCGCCCGCAGTCGAGGCCAGCAGCAAGTCCGACTCGGTAGGCGCGCCCACGGCGTCGAGCATAATCTCAACGTCGACTTCGCTTACCGCGCCCGATTCTTTGGCGATGACGCCTTTGATGGCCTCTAACGACCCCTGGGTGTCGGCGCGCAAGATCAGGTTGATCTTGGTGACTTTGGTTTGGTTGAAAAGGTCGGCTAAGGTCATGCCTTTTTTGCCTTCGTCGGCAACGTCGTCTTGACGCTCGTCTAGGTGCTTGGCGACGAGCGCCTTTGCGCTCACCTCGTCCGCGACCGCGACGATCTGGTCGCCCGCGACGGGTTGTTCGCTAAACCCCAGAATCTGCACCGGGACCGACGGCCCCGCCTCGGAGATCGCCTTGCCGTTCTCGTCGGTCATCCGGCGAATTTTGGCCCACACCTCGCCTGAAACCAGATAGTCGGCGACCCGGAGCGTACCCTTTTGCACGAGCACCGTAGCCAGCACCCCGGCGCGTTTGTCTAATACCGATTCGATAATAACGCCCTCGGCTGCGCCGTCTATCGGCGCGCGCAGGTCTTCAAGTTCAGCGACGAGCGAGATCATCTCTAGGAGGTTATCGACGCCCTCACCGGTTTTGGCGCTGATGGCGGCGGTGATGGTGTCGCCGCCGAAGTCTTCGGGAACGAGCTCGAGGCGCATCAGGTCTTGCTTGACCCTATCCACATTCGCTTGCGGCAGGTCGGTTTTGTTGATGGCGACGACGATAGGCACGCCCGCTGCTTTCGCGTGCGCGATAGCCTCGCGGCTCTGCGGCATAATCGAATCGTCGGCGGCGACGACGATCACCGCGATGTCGGTTGCCGACGCGCCGCGCTGCCGGATGCTGGTAAACGCCTCGTGACCGGGGGTGTCGAGAAAGGTGATGAGTCCACCCGGCGTTTCGGCCCGGTACGCGCCGATATGCTGGGTAATGCCGCCCGCTTCTTTGTCGGCAACTTTGGTTTTGCGAATGTAGTCGAGCAAGCTGGTTTTGCCGTGGTCGACGTGACCCATCACCGTCACCACGGGGGCGCGGTGGGGCGCGTCGGCGGGAATCTCGGCGGGCGCGTCAGGGGTAGCTTCGCTCGCGGTCGCCTCGTCGTCGGCGTCCGGCTCCTGCTCGGTGGCCCGCGCGTCGGCGACGATCTGTCGGACGGTTTCGGCGGTGTCCTCCTCGAGGCTGCTCGAGTGCGATTTATAGGCGACGCCCAAAGCGTCCAGATGCTCTAAAAGCTCTTTGGAGTCGATACCGAGTTCTTTGGCGAGTTGATAGATACGGACTTTTTCAGACATGAAGCCCTCCTGTCTGGTGTGCTTGGTTTTTGGTTTGGCGTGTCTGGTCTGACGGATTTATGGTTTCTGTGGGCTGATCGTTAGGGCTTTCTACGGCGTCGGCGTGTTCGCGCAGCGCGCGGCACACGGCCTCGGTGTGGGCGCGAAAGCTGCGTCCGAGTCGTTTGGGTGTCCAGCACGCCTGCTCGCGGCACACCCACGCGCCTCGGCCCCCGCCCCGCCCCGCTAGGTCGAGTTGCGGGCCGGTGCTCGAGAGCGCAAAACGCACCAGCTCGGCCTGCGGGCGTACCCGGCGACACCCCACACAGCGGCGTAGCGGAACGTGACCGGCGCGGCCCATCACCCTACGCGGATTCCGTTTCGCCGGTTTCGCCCGCTGCTTCGCCCACGGTGGTTTCGCCCTTCGTTTCCCCCGGCGTCTCGGCTGAGCCATCGGTTTGGTCAGGCACTTTGGGCGCTTCGGGGGCGGCGCTAAAAAGCGCCTCGAACGCGGCGCGTTTAGCGTCGTCGGTCGGTAGGTTCGTTTCGGTGCCGCGCGAGGCGACCGCTTGCAGCGCCGCGTCCAAATCCGACACGTGCTCGGACGCGACCAAATCGATCTTAAAGCCGGTCAGTTTGGCGGCCAGCCGGACATTTTGCCCGCCCTTACCGATGGCGAGCGAGAGCTGGTCATCCCCGACGTTGACCTTGGCTTCGCCGGTTTCGGTATTAACGTCGATGTTGCCGACCTTGGCGGGAGAGAGCGCGTTGCGGATAAACTCTCGGGCGTTGGGGTCCCACAAGATGATGTCGACGCGTTCGCGTTGCAACTCGCCGGTCACGGCCTGAATCCGCGCGCCCCGGTGCCCGATACACGCGCCGATAGGATCGACGTTGGTGTTGCGGCTGATGACCGCGACTTTCGAGCGTTGTCCGGCTTCGCGGGCGATGGCCTTGAGTTCGACGGTGTCTTCGGCGACCTCGGGAATCTCCTGACGCATCAGATATTCCAGAAGTTCCGGTGCGGCCCTCGAGACCAGGATGCTCGGCCCCCGGCTACCCAGTTCGACCTTCATCACGTACACCTTGAGGCGCATCCCGACCATGTAGCGTTCGCCCTGAATCTGCTCTTTGGGCGGCATAATCGCCTCGCCACGTCCGAGATCGACGAACACGTTGCGTTTGTTGTCGGTGCGCGACACCACCGCCGTAATGATGTCCCCGGCCCGGTCTTTATATTCGTTAAAGACGACCGCGCGTTCGGCCTCGCGTATCTTCTGGGTGATGACCTGTTTGGTCGTCTGCACCGCAATCCGGGTAAAGCGTTCGGGATCGACCGGAAACTCCATCTCCATGCCCACTTCGACGGTCGGATCGAGCTCGAGGGCTTCACTCAGCAAGATTTCCTGATCGGGTTCCTCGATCTCTTCGACCACCCGTCTAACGATCAGCACGTCGATCTCGCCCGATTCGGGGTCGACCTGAACTTCGACGACCTTGCCCGGTTCGACGTTGCGTTCGTACGCCTGCTCTAGAGCCTCTTCAAAACTTAGTAGCAGCTGGTCTTTGTCGATGTTACGTTCGGTCGCCAGCTGACCGAGCGCGTCGATAAAATCTTTGTTCATAAGTTCTCCTTCGGAACCCGCTTGTTCGGGGGTGGCGCGGGCCTAGCGGGGCGTATCCGGCCACTCGGCAAGCCGCGCGATCTGAATCTCGGTGAGCGCCAGTTCGCGCGTTTGTCCTTTTATATCAAAGGTCACGCGGTCTTCGGTGACGTCGGTAACGCGTCCGATAAAGGTTTCATCATGGGCGCGCACCTTGGCGAGCAAACCCGAAAAACGCCGAAAATGTCCGGCAGTTTTAAGGGGGCGTTCCGGCCCAGGCGACTCGACCTCGAGGTTGTATTCACCCTCGAACGGGTCTAGGCGGTCGAGCTCCAAACTGAACACGCCGGTCGCCGTCTCCACATCGTCCATCGTTACGGGCGCGCCGTCGAGCCGGTCGATACGTACGAGCACGCCCCGCTTTTTTCCTTTACCGCTCACCGTAAGTTCTAAAACCTCGTAGCCGAGCGGCCCCAACAATGTTTCGGCGGCCTCTGCTAACTCCACCCTCACCTCCTACAAGCTGTCACCTGGGGCTTGAGTCCCGGCTGCCAACAAAAAAGGATGGGCCTCGGCCCACCCTCAACAAAAGGCAGTCGGGATACTTCTCTGAGGCTGAGTATACAGCGTTCCCACACCCCTTTACAAGGCCGCAGACTACGTGCTGTGCTACACTCAAACCAGTTCCAGGCGTTTTGAGGAGAGGTAGATGCAACACAGCTACTGGTATGTGGTTGTCGCGCTTTTGTTTCTGGCTGGTTGTATAGGTGCTCAGAACATCTACCGAGAGAGCCCGGTCGCTGTCGAATCCTTGACGCTAGAACCGTTTCAGAGAGAACCTGCCAGAACAGTTGTGACGCTCAAGGATCAAGCAGGTATCTGTGAACGCCTTGACATCAGACAGCGGCTCGAGGGTAAAACATTTTACCTGAGCGTTATCGGCGTCCACGAAGGTCAGGCAGATAGAGAATGTGCTGCGGTAGTTGAAGCGTACATGCAAACTGTAGAGCTGATATTCTTTGGTTTGGAGCCCGGTCTATATGCTGTTAAAGCGGGTGCGCTGGCAAAGACGTTTACTGTTCCGCCTGCGGATGTAAGCGAGGCGCTGGTAGATGCTGTAGAGGTGGCGCTGCTCGAGTCCGATCCGGTGCAGGTTGTCGTTACAGCCAATGGCTACTTGAGAAGCGGTTGCCAAGAGATTGGCGGGGTGTCGCAGCACTTTGAAAGCGATACCTTCGTTGTTACGATATCTGCCATGTTACCTTGGGGCGAAGCTTGTCCGCCGATTGCTCCTCCATTTACCGAAAGGTTGACGCTCGAGACCACCGACCTTACCCCCGGCACCTAAGGTCGATGTCAACGGCGTCGTTAAAACCTTTACACTCCCCTAAAAGGCTTCACAACCATGTGCAAGTTGTGTAAACTATTTTCGTGATACGCGTTTTTGCTCGAGCTAGCTGACCTGCGGTACGTTCTTAAACGTATCGCTTTCTGACCGGCCCCTTGTGGTGCGGTCTTTTTTATTGGCTGGCGCGAGCGAAGACAGAAAAGGTGACTCATGAACGCTCCTCAACCCGTGCTGCTCCTGACCCCCGGCCCGACGCCGCTGCATCCACGGGCCGCCGCTGCCCTGTCGTGGCCGATGATCGGACACATGGACCCGGAGGTCTTCGCCTTTAACGACCGGGTGGTGCGTGATCTAAAGACGCTTTACGGCGCAGGCGACGACGCGTTTACCGCGCTTTTGTCGGGGACGGGTTCGCTGGGGATGGAGGCGGGGTTTGCCAATCTTTTAGAACCCGGCGACAGGGTGCTGGTCTTGTCGAACGGCGTGTTCGGTGAACGGATGGCGGAGATGGCGACGCGGCTCGGCGCGGACGTAACGGTGCTGCGCGCGCCGCTCGGGAGTCCGCTCGAGGTGGGTGAGGTGCGGCGCGCCGCCCACGCCTCGAAGCCCAAACTGCTCGCGGTCGTCCACGGTGAAACGAGTACCGGCGTCCTTAACCCGGTGCCGGAGATCGGCGAGGTCGCCTGCGAGGTCGGCGCGCTCTATTCAGTGGACGCGGTGACGACCGTCGGGATGTTGCCCTTTCACGCCGCCGCGTGGGGCGTCGATTACGCCTATACGGGCTCGCAAAAGTGCCTGTCCGCGCCCCCTGGTCTCGCGCCGGTGATGGTTAGCTGCCGCGCGGTCGAGATGATCGAAAACCGCACAACGCCGGTCTCTACCTGGTACGGCGACGTGCTGGGGATGCGCGGATATTGGGGCGACGGGCTGTGGGAAGGCGCGCGGACCTATCATCATACCGTTCCAGTACAGCTGCACTGGGCGACCGGCGAGGCGATTCGGGCGGTTTTGGAAGAGGGTATTCCGGCGCGTTCGGCGCGGGCGCGGGCACTCGAGGACGCCGCTTTGTACGCTCTCTCCGCCGCCGGGTTCAGCGCCTATGTGCCGCGCGCGTACCGGTTGCCGACGGTGCTGGCGGTCGGTCTGCCGGAAGGCTTCGACGACGCAGGCGTGCGCGCGGCGCTCCGCGAACGCTACCGGATCAGCGTCACGGGGGGTCTGGGCGCGACAGCGGGCAAAATCTGGCGTCTGGGGCTGATGGGGGAGAGCGCCCACGCCGAGCACTACGCGCGGCTTTTAGGCGCGCTCGCCGAGATTCTGGGCGCGCCGGAACTCGAGCAGCGGTTTGCCGAGGCGACCGGGGCCGTTTTCGGGGCCGAGGCCGTCGGTGCCTGAAAGCCTGAACGAGGCGTTTTTGGAACGTGTCAGAGCGCACCAGCCTACTGAGGCGGTGCGCCGCCGCGCCGAGACCGCCGGAATGGATTTGGATGTGCTCAGGGAGACCGAACCCCTCACCTACGCGGCTGCCAATGCCCTCCCTCTCGTCCGCACCGACGCGCGGCTTGCCCCGCAGGTGAGCGCGGTAGTGGCGAGGCTGAACCCACACCATCAGCTCTTTACCGTCCCGCTTACGCTTCAGCAGACTGACACCGAACTGCGTGTGTTTCCCCCCCTGCACCGCCCGGAGTGGGCCGCCTTCGACGACGCTCTCGGCGCTCTCGTCGGCGTTCAGGGGGGGGGGCTTTTTTACCGGACGGTGGGCGAGGCGTCGGGTGAACGGCGCGAACTGGCGTGGCCGCTAGCGCCAGACGTGTGGCAGGGGGGCGCGGCGCTCGTCGGGCCGTTCTCTACCGAAAGTGGGGCGAGCGCGTGGGGCCAGGCGCACGCCGACCCGAGGCAGGGTTTCGTCTCCGACACGCTGCCCTACGCCGGAGTGTGGTTGTGTGACGTGTTTGCGGGCGAGTAGGCTGGTGTACCGAGTGACCACTCGCCCGGACCACGACTTATTTCTGTAACGGCTAAACAGTCGGCGGCGTCGTAAAAGTCCAGGTTGAAAGGCCGCAGCCAGCCGGTCCACTCGAGCTGACAAAGTAAGTCGTCCCCAGCGAGGCCGTCAGCGAAAGCTCGGGCTCTTCCGAACTGCAAGCCGTCAGCATGACGATACCGAACAGGCAGCCCATGAGCCGAAGTGTGGGTCCTTTTCTCGACAAGCGTCGTGTTCGTTCAAGCATCGTTTTTCCCTTCGGGCTCTGAAGCACTACCAGGCTCGGTATCGTGGTCTGCGCCCCGCTCTCTAACGGTACTTACAACATGTCGCCCAGCGACCAATGCGCGTTCCAGCGCGCGTCGATTTCGTGACGCACGTTTTGATAACGAATATCCGTAGAGAGGCGGATACGCCCCTCGGGGTTGTTATTGTCGAGTGAGGCGTGGATCATGTAGGCGCTATGCACCACCACGTCGCCCGCCTCGTAGTCGGCAACGAGCCAGCGCGCGTCAAAGGTTTCGGCCATCGCGGGCAGGTCTTTGCCGACCCAGCCCCCGGCTGACATGTTCTTGTTGTAGGCGCTGACGCGCTCTTCCGGCGACAACTCGGCGTTTTTTAGACTGAACTCGGCCTCGAGGGTTCGGCCCAGCGCGTCCGAGCCCTCCAGATAGACGAGTCCGCCCATCGTGAGCGGAACGTCACCCAGGGGAATCCAGCACGACACCACGCTGTCGGTCCCACCCCGCAAGTAGATGAGATCGTAGTGAGCAGGCGTCGCCTGAGCGCTCCCGGGGGTGAGGTAGCGGATGATCTTACGTTTATGCAGATAGCTCGGCCCGCCTAAAAAAGCATCGAAAAACCGCCACAGGCGCGGCTGCAAGCAAAATGCCTCGTAGGCGGCGGTGCGGGCTTGCTCGAGCAAAACCTTGTTCGTTCCCGGCTTCTTTTCGGGGGCTCCTGAGTGGACGCCCTCGGCGGGGTCGGTACCGGGTTTTAGCAGATCGGTGTGCCCGAACGCGGAGAAGAAGCGGCGGCGGAATCCGATCACCTCGTCACGCGGCAAAAACCCTTTAAGCCAAAGATAGCCTTGGTCGCGGTACTGTTCTTTGAGGACGTTCAGCGGCACCTCCGGATCGCTCGGAACAAGAGAGCCGAGACGCTCCGGTGACGTTGAGAGCGTAAAACCGTTGCTCGTCAGGTTGTCCGGGTGGGACCGCGCTTTGGTTGCCGACTTGTCCATATTTTGACCTCGGTGCTTACTGACGGGTAGGTGCAAAACTAACGGTCAGTCAAGGGCTCCCGCCGTAATCCCTTCGATAAACCGTCGCTGGAAGACCAAGAAAATAATCAGCAGCGGGATGATGCTGACGACCGACGCCGCCATCTGCACATCGTAAACGGTGCGCCCCACCGTGCCCGTCATCGAGCGGATCAAGAGCGGCAGGGTAAAGTTCTCAGGCGACTTTAAGATGACCAGCGGCCACAAAAAACTGTTCCAAGTGTTCATAAAAAAGATCAGTCCCAGGCTGATCAGACCGGGCGAGATCATCGGCACCACGATGCGCCCGTAGATACCCACCTCGCTGGCCCCGTCGATACGCGCCGCGTCGAGCAGTTCGTCGGGAATGGTGCTGATAAACTGCCGCAGAAAAAAGATGCCGAAGGCGTTTGCGGCACCCGGTACGATAATGGCCCAAAAGGTGTCGATCCACGCCAAGTCGCGCATGATCAAAAAAAGCGGAACCATCGTGATGATGTAGGGGATCATCATGGTACCGATTAAAAAACCGAACAACCAGCCGCGCCCCGGAAAGCGGTATTTGGCGAAACCGTAACCGCCGAGCGAGCAGAAAAACAGACTTAAAAGCGTAAAGCCGAGCGAGAGTGCAAAGGTGTTCCAGATAATTCGCAAGATGCCCTGCTCTTGAAACAAAAACCGGTAGGCTTGCAGGCTCGAGTTCGGCGAAATCAGCACCGGCGGAAAACCGAAAATCTCATCAGGTGGTTTAAGCGAGGTCGAGACCATCCACAAAAACGGAATGAGCATAAAGAGCGACGTGCCGATCAAAAAGCCGTAAAGGAGAAGGTCGAGCCAGCGCCAGCGGCGTTTGGGGGTGGCTGCTCGCATCATGGGCGCGCCCCCTGCGGGCGGTTGACGTAGCGAATCTGCACCAGCGTCAGGGTGATGATGATTAAAAAGTACACGTACGACATCGCCGAGGCGTAGCCGAAACGGAAGTTGCCGAAGGCTTGGTTGTAAATACTCAAGATGGGCGTCAGGGTGGCGTTGATAGGGCCGCCGCCGGTCAGCACGAAGATTTCGGTAAAGAGGTCGAAACTGCCCATTGTCGAGAGCACCAAAACAAACAAGATCACCGGGCGCATGAGCGGCACGGTGATGTAGAAAAAAGACTGCCAGGCGTTCGCGCCGTCGACACGCGCCGCGTCGTGAACCTCTTTGGGAATCGTTTGCAGCCCCGCCAGCATGATAACCATGTTGTAGCCGAGGTAGTGCCACAAGATAAGGAGCGTCAGCGACACCCGCGCGCCCCAGATGCTCTCCAACCACGGCACGGCAGGCAAGCCGACGGTGGTAAGCATGATGTTGACCAGGCCGTTTTCTTGCTCGAGCAGCAACCGAAACGCGAAGCCCGCCGCGACCATGTTGGTGATATACGGAATGAAGATGATCGTGCGGAAAACTCCAAAGCCGCGCACTCTCGGCGAGTTGAGCACGGTGGCCAACAGCAGCGATAAAAGGACCATCAGCGGTACGTGCAACCCGAAGATGATAACGCTGTTCACCATCGACTGCCAGAAGACGCGGTCTTGAAAAAGCTTGACGTAGTTCTCAAACCCTACCAGCTCAATCGGTCCGAAGCCCTTCCACTCGGCAAAGCTCAGGTAGACCGAAAACAGCAGGGGGTAGAGTCCGAAGACGGCGAACGAGACGAAAAAGGGCGCGATAAACAGGTAGGCCCAGCGCGCCCTGACGACGCGGCTCCATAAGGAGGGTTGCGCTGCGTCGTCCTTGCGGTCCATAGCAGGGTTGGAAGATGAGGTCACACGAGCCCCTAGCGGTAATACGCGAAAGGGTTGAGTTAGGCCGCTAAGCGTGGCCCAACCAAACCCGATTGTAGCTACTGTAGGTCGCGGCGTATAGCTTCGGCGGCCTCTTGCAGGGCGGCCTCGGCGCTCAGGGCACCGGTCGCGTACTTCTGGACGGCGGTAGAGACGTGCCCTCTCATAAGGCCGTAGTTCGGACCGTAGATGTTCGCGTCGGGAATCTGCCGAGCCACGTCGATGTACGTTTGCCGCACCTCTTGGTCAGCGAAAAAGGGGTCGGCTTCTCTAAAGATGGGCGCGTCGTAGGTCGTTTCTAAAGAGGGCAAAAAGTCGCTTACGGCAAAGATGTCTATCTGGTTTTCCCGGTCGCCCAAGACGAATTCGATAAAGGCCCAAGCTGCCTCTTGGTTGCTGCTCTGCGCGGGGATAACGAAGTTGGAGCCACCGTCGTTGGCGGCGCGTGGGCTGTCCGGGTCGAGTGCGGGCATGAGCGCGACGCCCCATAGGCCTTCAGTCCCCGGCGCGATCCAGTCTTTCAAAAAGGTACCCATCCAAGACGCGATCATCAGGGTGGCTACGGGCTTGTCGGTACTGGCTAGGCTGCTGTACCAGCCGTCGGTCCACTCGAGCTGATCGGACAGCAACCCCGCGTCCCAAAACTTGCCCAGGGTCTCGAGGGTGGCGACGTTCTGTTCGCTGTCCACCGTAACCTCGTCACCCTCGTAGTAGCCGAGACCCTGCTGCCACAGCATCATTTCATGGTAGCGAGCGGAATTGTTCGCCTTATTCTGCGCGAAGCAGTTGTTGCCCGCCTTGTCTTTGATGGTCTGACAGGTCTCTAAGTAGCCGTCCCAAGTAGCGACCATCTCACTGACCGCTGCCGGGTCGGACGACAAACCCGCAGCCTCGAACACGTCGCGGCGGTAGTAGAGCACTACCGGCCCACTGTCCCAGGGCATGGCGTAGGTCGAGCCGTCCAGGTCGGCCTGCGCCCACTTAAACGTGTTGACGCTGTCCCGGTAGGGTGCAACTTGCTCGGTCAGGTCGGCTAGACCGCCAAAATCTACCATCTGCGCGAGTGCTGAACTTTCGAGCAAAGCGACGTCCGGCGCGCCGACCCCGGCGGTAATTGCCAGCGAGAGTTGTTGCACCAAGTCGGTGGGTTCGTATTCGACGATCTCCACCCCGATGTCGGGGTAGGTCTCGTTAAAACGCTCGAGGACGCCGCTGCTTTTAAGCACGTCCATCGCGGCTTTCCAACCCCAGACGGTGACGTCTCCCTGCTGGGCAGCAGCGAAGGGACTAGACAGTCCAAGCGCGAGTAGTACACAGGCGGTTCTGACGATCATAACTACCTCCAAAGAGCGACCCGTATCTCAGGTCTTGTGTGAAGAACCCCGTACGCCGGACCCGCAGACTCAGGCGTACCCGGACACCCTGCCTGCAAACCTTCCGGCTTTAGATTGTGAACGCTAACAGTATCAACCCAATCGTACCCGTCTGTCAAGTGTTCCAGCTAAAAGCTTTACCAAGCGAGCAGTAGTGTAACATATTACTCATCTGCCCACGCCGATGTTGGACTGGGTTGGACGGTTCTGTGACCCCAAAGTTGACAAAAAGTGTTAGCGTTCACAAGCGGCAGAAGCCCGTAAGGAGGAAAACAGCAGATGGCTTTGGCACGTAGCAGACCCGTAACTCTTTTGGATGTGGCGGCGGCGGCGGGCGTGTCCCATCAGACCGTGTCGCGCGTAATCAACCAGCACCCCAATGTGTCGGGAAAAACCAGAGCCAAGGTGCTCTCGAGCATCGGCAAACTCGGGTACACGCCCAACCGCATGGCGCGCGCCCTGGTTACCAGCAGCGCCCGGACGGTGGGCATCGTGGGCTTCGGCGTCAACTATTTTGGACCCGCGCGGATGCTCGTCAGTATCGAAGAAGCGATCCGCGCGAGTGGTTACGACCTCACCTTCGTCACCCTTGAAAAACCGAATTTGGCTGCTTTGCAGGCCGCGGTTGACCGGCTGGCTAGCAGCGCGGTCGATGGCGTCGTAATCATCGCTCCGATCATCGGTCTGGACGCCGAGCAGGTTGCCTGCCTGCATAGAAGGGTTCCCGTGGTGATGACCGCTGTGCCGCTGGGCGCAGAGGTAGCCAGCGTGATTCTCGATCAGGAGGAGGGCTCACGGCTCGCCACCCGGCATCTGATCGACCTGGGTCACACCTATATCGCCGAGGTCAGCGGCCCGCTGAGCTGGAACGACGCCAAACTGAGGCATAAAGGCTGGCTGGACGCACTCGCAGCCGCAGGGCTCCCGGCAGGGCCGCACGCCGAGGGAGACTGGACTGCTCAAAGCGGTTACGCGGCAGCTGTCAAGCTTTTAGACGCTGGCGAGCCCTTTACCGGAGTTGTCGGGGGCAACGATCAGATGGCGCTCGGGGCGCTGCGCGCACTTTACGAGCGCGGTTTGTCCGTACCGGGCGATGTGTCGGTCGTCGGCTTCGACAACATTCCCGAGTCGGGCTTTTTCAGCCCTCCGCTGACCACCGTCGATCAGGATTTCAGCGCGATGGGCCAGCAGAGCGTCGAACACCTCCTGGCGCTTATCCAACACCCGAACACGCCTATGTCCCAACGCGTTTTATACCCTCGGCTGGTGCTGCGCTCGAGTACGCGAAAACTCTAGCGACTCCGGCCCTACGCCGCGTCACCTGCAAGCAATGCGCTCCGCTCCGGCTCTCGTCTCTTTAGATGTCCCTAATAGACCGACACGGTGGGAAGCGTTTCCTCTCTGACTTGCCGAGCTATAGTCGGGAGCTTTCGCAGGCGACCTTTAGGGGCAAACGGGTGTGTGTGCAGTAGGGCGTCTGACACCTGTCACCTGTGACGCCTTACACCCGGCACTAACGCCCCCGGCCTCCAAACGCGCACAGTAAAGGCAGGAGGTCGGGCATGGTCATTTCACCGACAGCTACATCCAAACCAGCCGTAACCCAACACGTTACCGGCGAAGTCGCGGCGCTCGAGGGCGTGAGCAAACGCTACGGCAGCGTCACGGCGCTCGACAACGTGTCGCTGACGCTTCACCCCGGCGAGGTGCTGGCGCTGCTCGGGCCGAACGGCGCGGGAAAGACGACGGCGGTCAGCTTGCTTTTGGGTCTGGCGCGTCCGGACGGGGGCAAGGTGCGCCTTTTCGGACGCTCGCCGCAGGCCGCTGCGAGCCGCACCCGCGTCGGGGTGATGCTGCAACTCTCCGGCGTACCGGAAACGCTGACAGTCGCCGAACACCTGAAGCTCTTCGCCGCGTACTACCCGCGCCCGCTGCTGCTGGGTGAAGTTTTGGAGCGCACGGGGCTGGTGGGACTCGAGCACCGTTTGTACGGCAAGCTCTCCGGCGGGCAGAAACAGCGCCTCCATCTGGCGCTCGCGCTCGTCGGCGACCCCGACCTGCTATGTCTGGACGAACCGACGACCGGGCTCGATGTGGGCTCGAGGCGCGCCCTCTGGGACAGCGTACGCGCGACGATCCGCGAAGGTAAAACCGTCCTGCTGACGACGCACTATTTGGAGGAAGCCGACGCGCTCGCCGACCGCATCGTGCTCCTGACCGAAGGGCGTATTCGCGCCGAAGGGACGCCCACCGCCATCAAAGAGCAGGTGGCGGGGCGGCGGGTGCGCTGCGTTACAAAGCTCCCACTAGAGGCGGTGCAGGCGCTGCCGGGGGTGCGGCGGGCGCGCCGGGACGGGGCTGTTACCGAGCTGCTGGTCGCCGAAGCGGAGCCGATGGTGCGGGTTTTGCTGGAGCGCGACCCGGATTTAAGCGGCCTCGAGGTGACGAGCGCGGGGCTCGAGGAGGCGTTTTTGGCCCTGACGCAGACCTCGACCCAGAAAGAAGTGCAGGCGTGAGGAGCAGGGTTTCGTGGCGAAGGCTGGCAGCCTTCGCCGTAGATTATCTCGTGGTTGCGCTGTATATGGGGCTGCTTTATCTGGTAGGCCGGAGCGCGGACTTTGCCTGGGTGCAGACCCCGTGGCAGGCCCAACTGTTCGGTTTCGTCACGCTCACGCTGCCGGTGGTTCTCTACTTCACCGTGACCGAGGGGGTGTTCGGTGCCACGCTCGGCAAACGTCTGCTCGGTTTACGTGTAACGGCCCCTTTGGGCTCACGGCTTCCGCTAGAGCGCAGTCTACTCCGCAGCATTGTCAAGTTCTTGCCCTGGGAGCTTTCGCACACCGCCGTACACCGCCTCGTCTTCTGGACGGCGGCACCGGAACCGCTCACAGCTCCGCAGCTGGCGTTTGTAACCACGGCGTACGTATCTTCGTTGAGCTTGGCTGCCCTATTCGTGTTCAGTTTGTTTGTCGGCCCGCACCGTCCCCTCTACGACCGGATAAGCGGGGCGCTGGTCTCCAACTCACCACAAAGGAGCATCTTATGACGACCCGTACAACTCAAACCGCAACGACCCCCCGGCGGAGCGTGCTCCGTATCTACCGGCTCGAGGCCCGTACCGAAGTCCTTAAAGCGTGGCGGCTGCCGGTTTACTCGGTGTTTACACTCGTGTTTCCGCTGATGTTTTACACCGTGTTCGGCCTCACTTTCGGCGGCGAATCGGCGGGGCCGATTAACGTGGCAGCCTATATGCTCGCCACCTACGGCGCGTTCGGCGTGATCGGGGCGGCGCTATTCGGTTTCGGCGTCGGGGTGGCGTCCGAGCGGGGGCAGGGCTGGTTGCGCCTCAAACGCGCCTCACCGATGCCGCCCGCCGCGTATTTCACCGCCAAGATCGTGATGGCGCTGATTTTCGGCCTGCTGGTGGTGCTCGGACTTTTTACGTTGGGCTTTTTTCTCTTCGAGGTGCGGTTGCCCGCCCTCACCTGGGCGGCGCTGCTCGGCACGCTGCTGTTAGGGACGCTGCCGTTTTGCGCGATGGGCGTGGCGCTCGGCTACCTGGCAGGGCCGAACTCGGCGGCGGCGGTCGTCAACCTCGTCTATCTGCCGATGGTGTTCGCGTCGGGGCTATGGATTCCGGTAGAACAGCTGCCGGGTTTTATGCAGCGGCTGGCCCCCTTTTTGCCGCCGTACCACTACGCGCAGCTCGCACTTTCGACCATGAACGTAGGCCGGGGCGGGGCGGCGTGGAGGCACGTACTCGTCCTGCTCGGCTTTACGGCGCTGTTTCTTACCGTGGCGGTGTGGGCGTATCGGCGTGACGAGGGGAAGACGTATGGATGAGTACCGAGTTCCGAGCAAAGCACTGGGTACCGGGTACCCGGAACTCGGCACTTGACTTTAGAGGACGACACCTTTGCGTTTCTTTCCTTGATCAGCACCCCTATCGGCGCTTGCTGGTGACGCGGATGATTTCGCGGCAATCTGGAGGTTTATAATGACCACGACTTCGGAAGACGTTTTAGACCGCTCCGCCGTATTCGGCAATGTGGACGTGCAGGGTAAAGGGTTGGTGGTGTCTCGAGCCAACTTTACCTGTATCTTCGGCTCAGTTGAGGTTGATCTACGGGCGGCGGAGCTGGCGGGCGCGGTCGTAGAACTCGAGTGCTTCGTCCTCTTCGGTAACCTCGTGCTTCGTGTCCCGGCGGCGTGGCAGGTCGTTACGGACGTGCAGCCGTTTTTCGGCAACCTCGAGGAGCGGGGCGTACCCCCCACGCCCGAACCGGACGCCCCGACCCTGCGGATACGCGGCACGGTAGTGTTCGGCAACGCTGAACTCGAGCGTTTCTAAAGCTAATCATGTCCCTACCGACTGGCATCACTCGGGCTTCAGGGCGCACAATAACGAATGGCCACTGTGTTCGCTGACGTCGCTCCCAAAAAAATCGGTTGGGAGCCCTACCTTTACCTCGTTTATTTGGGGTTTATGTTTTTTCAGCCGTTTTTCGACCCCGATTTCGGCGTTGCCGAATGGATACTGACGTTTGCGCTGATCGCTGTCTTTTTACCGATTTACCTTACCAACTTCTCGCGCGGTGGACGAGACGCCCTCGTCGCCGTCGCCATCATTGCGCTGCTTGGACTCGTGGGGATGTTCGTCAACACCGGCTCGAGCTGCTTTTTTATCTACGCGGCGTGCGGCGCGCCCCACGCGTTGGCTCAACCCCGCCGAGCGGCGCTGCTGCTAGTGGGCGTTGTCGGACTTGTGGCCTTAGCCTTTTTCCTGTCACCGCTGCCGCTGCCCGAACGTTACTGGGCGTTTTTTCCGGCAGCGATATTTGTGCCGATACTCGGCACCATCAACATTTTCGAGGCGGAAAAAGGGCGCGCCAACGCCAAGCTGCGCTTGGCACAAGGGGAGATCGAGCGGCTCGCCAAGGTCGCCGAACGCGAGCGCATCGCCCGCGACCTGCACGACCTTTTGGGGCATACGCTCTCCAGCATTACCCTGAAAAGTGAACTTGCCTCGAGGTTGGCGGCGCGCGACCCGGTGCGGGCCGAACGTGAGATGAGCGAGGTGGCGCTGGTCTCGAGGCAGGCGCTCAAAGAAACCCGCGAGGCGGTGCGCGGCTACCGCTCGCGCGACCTCTCGGGTGAACTGGCGGCGGCAAAGGCGATGCTGGCGGCTGCCGGGGTGCGGCTGGAATACTTCGCTGAGCCGCTTACCCTCGCACCCGCGTACGAGGGGACGCTGGCGCTCGCCCTCCGCGAAGCCGTGACCAACGTCGTGCGGCACGCTCAAGCCTCGAGCTGTACGGTGCGCCTGACGCAAACAGGGGACGGGGCGAGGCTCGAGGTCACCGACGATGGTCTCGGCAAACGCGTCCCGGACGGTAGTGGCTTGTCGGGGATGCGTGAACGCGCCGAACTACTCGGGGGTGAACTCGAGCTTGAAAGGGGCGCTGCCGGAACGCGTCTGCTCCTGACGCTGCCCAAGACCGCTTGCGAGAAGGCCGAGGTTGAAACTGCTGCGGTGGCTCCTGCGCCCGCTTTACTGCGTTTGGAAACATGATTCGCGTCGTCGTCGCCGAAGACCAGGGAATGGTGCTGGGGGCGCTCGCGGCGCTTTTGGAGCTCGAGGGCGACCTCCGGGTCGTGGCGCAGGCGCGGGACGGGGCCGAGGCTTTGGCGTTCGTTCGCCGTGAACGCCCCGACGTGCTCCTGACCGATATCGAGATGCCCAAGATGACGGGGCTCGAGCTGGCTGCTGAAGTCACGCGTACTGTTCCCGGTACCAGGGTCGTGATTCTCACGACGTTTGCCCGCAGCGGCTACCTGCGCCGCGCGCTGGACGCGGGCGCGGCGGGCTATCTGCTCAAAGACGCGCCCGCCGCCGAACTCGCGGCGGCGGTGCGGCGCGTTCACGCCGGGGGCCGCGCCGTCGACCCGGAACTGGCCGCCGAAGCGTGGGGTGAACCCGACCCGCTTTCAGAACGCGAACGGGTCTGCTTGCGCCTCGCCGGTCAGGGGCGCACCAGCCCGGAGATCGCCGCCGAACTCGGGTTGTCGGTCGGAACGGTGAGAAACTATCTGTCCGAAGCCATCGGCAAACTCGGGGCTGGAAACCGTATCGAGGCGTCGCGGTTGGCGCGGGACAAGGGCTGGTTGTAGTGAAGGGCCGAAGGCAGCTTGCTCGAGGGTACAGAGGTTTTATGAGCGGTAGTTAAGCATCGTTTGTTGTCAAATCTTTTGGACATTACATCTAAAGTAGAGGAGGAAGCCGCCGCTTGATAGGTTGCGACTTTACGAGCACCGTGTTCGTCTCCGCTTTGGCGGCGATGCGCTCGACCACCGTATCGAGTTGCTCCATAGAGGTGACAAAGAGCCGAACAATATAACAGTCATCCCCTGTTACTTTGTCACACTCATAAAATTCGGGGGTTCCCTCGATGAGCTTCTGCACAGCGCGCGACTGACCCGGTAAGGGTCGAATACGAATGATAGCCTGCAACTGATACCCTAGTGCTTGCGGACTGACCTCCAGGGTGTAGGTCTGAATGATGCCGCGTTCCTCGAGCCGACGAAGGCGCTCTGACGTACTCGGTGACGATAAACCAATCTGGTCTGCCAAAGCTTTCAGCGGCATCCGCGAATCCTTATACAACAACGCCACAATATGCCGGTCTATATCGTCCATTTTTATTTCTTAGACAATTGCTTGCTACAGGCTTATAAAATTAGGCAATTGGCTAAAATCTCCTTAACTTAGCTATGTATACCATAGTAAAACTATTTTATCCTTAGGTATGAAGCTTTTAGGACTATTGCATCATGACTAAAACACAGCGCGGCACCTTGGAAATGTCGTCAGCGATGATTATTCTGGGAACGATTGGCTGGTTCGTTATTCGCTCAGGACAGCCGGTCATGAACGTTGTGTTCTGGCGCTGTGTCTTTGGAGGTTTAACCCTGCTCATTATTTGTGCTGGGATGGGCTTGCTACGCAGAATTACCCTGCGTCAAGCGGGTATTGCAGTATTAGGCGGCGTAGCCATCGTCTTGAACTGGCTGCTCTTGTTTGAGGCATACAACCACGCTTCTATCTCCATCGCTACCGCCCTCTACAACACGCAACCCTTTATGCTCATCGGTTTTGGTGCCCTCTTCTTTGGTGAAAAACTAGCCCTGAGCAAGTTTGCGTGGCTCGGGGTTGCTTTTGTAGGTTTGCTGTTCATTGTGCAGGCTAAACCTGATGCCAGTTATCTTAGTCCAAACTATCCCTTAGGCATCGTCATGGCGCTCGGGGCAGCATTTTTTTGGGCAGTCGCGGCGGTGATTACCAAAAAGCTCGTCGCCGTCCCGCCCCATCTCATCGCCCTCATTCAAGTAGGAGTTGGGGTTGTTATGATTATACCCTTTGCGGAGTTTTCAAACCTCCCTCAAAGCGCAAGTGCATGGGGAATGCTGGTAACTGTCGGTGTTGTGCATACCGGGTTGATGTATATCCTCATGTACAGCGCCGTTCAAAAATTGCCCACGCATTTACAAGGGTCGTTATCATTCTTGTATCCTGTGGTTGCTATTCTGGTAGATGTCTTAGCCCTTGGTCATACGCTGCATATGACACAGTTCTTGGGTGTCATAGCGATTTTGTTGGCGGCGGCGGGGATGAGTCTTGGTTGGTTGTGGCAACGTCTGCCGAGGTTGTTCTCTAAATGAGGAAATTAGGAAGCGTTAGGGTTAATCGGTGCCCCTGAGCTTGAGTCGTTGGGTATCATTGTGGATGTGGATTTATCAGCGTTCACTATCCGCCTACTCGAGCCTGACGACGCCTCGGTACTCGACCAGGTAGCGCCCGAGGTCTTCGACAATGTGGTTGATGAGCGTTGGACAGCGGAGTTCTTTAACGATCCACGCCATCACCTGGCGGTTGCGCTAGACGGAGAACAAGTCGTAGGCATGGCCTCGGCGCTGCATTACGTTCATCCCGATAAGCCCCCTGAGCTGTATATCAGTGAGATAGGCTTAGCGCCTACCTACAGAAACCAAGGTATCGGTCGGGAGTTGCTGAAGGTGCTTTTCGCCCACGGCAGGGCGCTGGGCTGCGCTGAAGCTTGGTTGGGTACTGAGCGGACAAACATGGCGGCCCGCCGCATGTACGCAGCCGTAGGCGGAGAAGAAGAGGACGAAGATACGGTCATCGTATGGTTTAATTTGTGACCTTATGACCCGTCTCAGCGCTTGAGCTTTTAGACTAGACGACCTACCAGGGTCGTAACTTGGCCTCGCCCCCGAAAAAGAGCAGCCACCCCGCGACAATCAGACCGTGTAGCACAGCACCACCGGCGACCAGAGCGAGCGCGTCCGGCAGTAGAGCATTGTGCAGCACCTGCCCAAAAGTGCCGCCAAAAGCAAAAACGTTGGCTTGTAAAAAACATCTCTCGCTGCCCAAAAAAAGAGCCACGCATTTAGCGGATGCGCGAGCACACACGCTACCAGCGCCGGTCCCGCCCAGCGCGGCGGCGGCAGCACTCGGAAGATCAGCTCTTCGGCTTCGGCGAGACCGGGAAAGATCAGAACGCGTAGAAGTAACGGCAGCGCGGGTGTCCGAGCGCGTTCAGCTTGCAACAGACCCGTTGCCAACCCGAGCGGGAGCGCGCACGCCGTAAATAGCAGCGTCACCAGAAGCGTCGTCCACCATCCCCGCGCGTTCGGAAGGGTCGTCAACGCCTCCAGAACGCGCGACCTCACCCGGCTTCCGGCCCGTCCAAGCGGCGCAGCGGTTGCCGCGCGCCGTAGGTGAGCGAGCGCCACACCCACTCGGCGGGGCCGAACCGGAAGCGTGACAGCCATATGTGACTAAAGACGGTTTGCGCGGCGAAGATGATCAGCACCAGCAGCAACGTTACGCTGAGCCTCAGTTCGCTAAAGTAACCAAGTCCGTAGGCGTTGAAGATAAGCGTACAGACGACCGATTGCGTGAGGTAATTGGTCAGCGCCATCCGTCCGACCGGGCCGAAAAACGTCAACCGGCGTGACCATGCGGGGTTTTGCAGGAGCAGCGTCAGCGACGCCAGATAGACGAACATCAGGGCGGGGCCGCCGATAGCGAACGAGTAGCCGACGGACAAAGGATTGTAGGTTTCGGTCACGAACCAGTACGCGACGTAACCCTTAAAGATGAGCGCCACCGGCAGCGCCGCCAGTAAGATGCCCCACCACACGCGGCGGTTCGGGCGCTCGAACACTCCGGTTCGGCCCGCCAGCAACCCGAGCAGAAAAAGCCACAAAACGGTCGGCAAAAAGTTCGGCAGGTTGAGGATTTCGCGGCCTGCCAGTTGCAGCTGGTACTGCACGACCTCGCTGTACGTTCCGGTCTCGAACGTCCGGTTAAAGTTCGGCAGGTTGAGCCACGGCGCGCGTCCGGCTAGGGCCATGCTGAAGGGTGTCAGGTACGAAAGGCTCGACATCACAAAAAACCCGACCGCCCCCACCACCAGCACCCAGCGCCGTGCCAACGCAAACAGCGTCAGGACAAAACCACCCGCAGCGTAGGTCAGCAAGATGTCGCCGTACCAGATCAACACGAGGTGGACGAAACCGATTCCGAGCAGGACGAGCAGGCGACGGCGAAACCGGGGGAGCGCCGCGCGCCCGCGCCGGAGTTGCAAGGCCAGCCCCAGACCGAACAAAAACGAAAACAGCGAATAGAACGCGCCCTGAGCGAAGATGCGGACGAACCCCTCCAGCCACCGCTCCACACCGTTTTGCGCCGCCGAGACGCCGAAATACCCGTACGGCCCGCTGAAAAACAGCATATTGACCACAAAGATACCCAGCAGCGCGACGCCGCGCAAGATGTCGATGGCGGCTAGGCGCGCGCCGGGTGCAGTAGGTGCGTCGGGCAGGGTGTCCGGCTGAGGAGAAGTCACCACTGTAGTCTAAGCATTTAGTTTAGGCACGCCGCCGGGTGACGAGCATGAGCCTCGACTTAAACGGTTGCGGCGGCGTGAAATCGCCTTCGTCCAGCGTCAGTAAAGGTTCTAAGCTCAAGGTGTCGGCTTTGTGCGCGGACACTTTCAGATCATCTTGTTCGTGAACTGCGACGACGGCGCGGCGAAACGTCTTGCGGTTCAGGCGCGTCAACATCGCGCCGGTCAGTGCGTGGGGCAGGTTCGACAAGATGATGTCGGCTTCGGCGCGCGCCAGCACGTCCAGCGCGTCCTCTTGCAGCACCGTAGCGTCTGGAAATGCTGCTCGCAACGCCCCGGCAAGGTGAGGCTCCAGTTCGACCAGCGTCAGGGTGCAGGGGGGCGCGTCACGTCTTAGGGCTGCCGCGACCGTACCACCGCCGCTGCCGAGCTCGAGCACCCGGTCGCCAGGGCGAATTCGCGCCGCCCGTATGAACGCGCCGAGCTTGGCCTCAGCGGTGAGAAAGTGTTGTTCCATAGGTGCAGGGGGAGAGGTGTAGTCGGGGTTTCGGCCCGACGTTCAGGCGCGGGCGGGCGAGCGCGCCGCGCGCCGTAAGATTTTGGTAAGAACGCATCTTGTACTCTATCCCAGCGGCCCGCCCCCAAAATCTCCCGGGTGCCGCAATCCCCGAAAGGTCTTACGCCTATGCTCGAGCCGGTTTCGACGCCGCTGACTGTAACCGACGCCCGTCTCGAGGTGTCGGAAACGCTACTTTTGGGCCGCAGCTACCGGCTGTCGGGAGACGACCGGGAGGCGCTGCGTTACGCTTTACAGGCGCTCGGGTACAAACGTGCTGCGGGCGACCACAGCGGTGAAGCCTCCGCTCTAAACGCGCTTGGGCTCGTCTATCACGGCCTCGGTAACGACGCGCAGGCGCTCGCGTACTATCTCGAGGGTCTGGCGCTCTGTGAAACTCTGGAAGACCGTCGGAGCGAGCTGGCGCTGCTCGTCAACCTCAGCGAGGTGTATTTGAGCGAAGCGTATAGCGGTGAAGCCGGTCTGGATTACGACTCCAACGCCAACTCCGACCCCGATGGCCTCGGCGCTACCGGTGCTCAACGCCTTCGGGCGCTCGAGTACACCCGCCGCTGCCTCGAGCTTTCAGAAGAGATCGGCAGCTTGGATACGGCGGCGGTTTCGCTGCGGAGCCTGGGAACGCTCTATACCCGGCAGGGTGACCCCGACGAGGCGCTGGTTTTTTTTGGGCGGGCGCTCGAGCTGCAACGCCGCCTCGGTGACGAGGGCGGGCAGGCGCTGACGCTCTGCAAGCTTGCCGAGTCGTGCGCCGCTGCCGGAAAACCGGAAGCGGCCGAGCACCACCGGGAGGGTCTGGCGCTCGCCCGGAGCGACCACGACCGTCCCTATGTTCTGGCGCAGGTGCTGGCGTCGTCCGGCGCGCATACGAAAGACTCGCAAAGAGCCCGGCAATACCTGAACGAAGGGCTCGAGCTGGCGCAGCAGATGAGTCTACTGAACCTGGTGTGCCGCTGCTCGAGGGCGCTTTATAAACTACACGAAGCCGACGGGGAGTTTGAGGGCGCGCTTCGTCACCTCGAGGCGCTACACCGGGCCAGCCGTTCCCTCGAGAACGAGCACGCCGCCCGCCGAAGCCAGCACCTGTCAGTCCGTCTCGAGTTAGAAGTGCAACACGAGGCGGCGCTTTCGGAGCTTCGCAACACCCAAACCGACCTGAACGAGCGCAATCTGAGACTTGCGGAACGCCTCCGCGAACAGACCGCGCGCCTTCAGCAGGGGGCCACCGAAGACCCTCTGACCGGACTCTATAACCGCCGCTACGCCGAACGTCAGCTTAAAAGGGAGTTCGTAAGGGCGCGGCGCTACGGGCGACCGCTCAGTGTAGCGGTCGTCGCTATCGACGGCTTCAGCGGGGTGGAGAGCTTTCCGCACACCGTCGGCGAGGCTGTTCTCAAAACGCTGGCAAAGATTCTTACAGCCTCGCTGCGGCCCCCCGACGTCGCCGCGCGTTACGGCGCTGAAGCGTTCGTGATGATTTTGCCGGAAACGGACGCGGCCGGCGGGCGGACGGTGTGCGAACGCTTACGCCGCGCGGTCAACAGCTACAGGTGGCGAGAGCTGCACTCCGAGCTTAAAGTTACGCTCAGCGCCGGGTTGTGCAGCGAACTCGACCCGGTTTCTGCCGAGCGGATGCTGAGCGACGCCGCCACCAAGCTTCAGCGCGCCAGAGAGAGTGGTAAAAACCGGGTGGTGTGAGGTTGGGATTTTATCCGGCTTCTGCTGAAATTTCTTGCATTCGCGCGCCACGGGCGATTTCGGTGGCTTTACAAAGCATTACACCGTATACTGCACCGTTTCGCTATAAACACACCCGGCATACCTTCGGCGGACACAGGCGGATTGTCCTCGAAGGTCGTGAGAGTTTACACTCTTCGTTCAAGCCGAAAAACAAAACGTGCCAAGACCGGCTCGGCGCTTATGGTTGTAGAAGTTACTTCCGGCAGCTCGAGCAGGGCCGCTACCTGACGGACGCGTTTACTCACGCAACTGCCGAAAGCACAAAAAAGCGCGCCCGAGGGCGCGCTCTAAGGTGCAGATTAAACTAGCGTCTGCTGAGAAACTTTCTGGCGGCGAACGCAGCAAGCCCGGCCATCGCCATTTTGCCGCCTCTGCTGTTGAGCGGGCTGTTGCCGCCCAGGAGACCCTCGAGCAGGTCGGGGTCTTGCTGCGACGCGCGGCGCGTCATCCGGCCTAGTTCACGTGGTGACGAGGCGCGGTCTAAATCCTGACCGTCGCGGTAGCCGTCGAAGCTGCGCGAGTTGTCACGGGTCGCTTCTTGGTAGCGGCTGGCGAGGTCGCGGCGCTCGTCGCTCGACATCTTGCCGAAAGCCTGCTCGTAATCGTCGTCGGAAAGCGCGTCATCTTCGTGGTGCTGCGTGATCTCGCGGTAGCGCCGGGCAGCCTCCTCGTTGGAGATGCCGTCGGGGTCTTCGCGGTAGCGCCGGTCGAAATCGCCGTACTCCTGCTCGCGGTTGTTGTCCTGACCAAAAAACTCGTTAAGCTTATCCATAGTTAAACCTTCCTTTCGTTCGGGTTCTAAGGTAGCACCCCAAAGCCCGCAACATTATGGCGTAGACCAAAATTGAGTGTTTATGCACGTTTGATGAAAAAGGGTGGTGGGCGAGGGGTCGGTGGCGTGTAGCTCGCGGATTCGTATCTACCTGCCCTACATTATCGGCCTCTTTTGAGGTAGATAGAGCGAGATTGGAGCGCACAAAACGGCTGAACCCTCGAGGCGTCGCGTTTGGAATAAACACGCGCAAAACCACGACCCGGAGAAGATGAGGTTGTTTGTAATCATGCGGGTTCTTTGTTTGGCGTACGGGTGTTTTCTGGGCAGGTGATCTCGCACCTGAAATCATAGACCAAACGTAGGCGTACGCGGCGCGGGGGGCGGGGCGGCGGTTTAAGCTCGAGGTATGAAAATCTATACCCGAACCGGCGACGAAGGTACCACGGCGCTCTACGGCGGCGAGCGCGTCTCCAAAGATGCGCGCCGCGTCGAGGCGTACGGCACGGTAGACGAGGCGAACGCGGTTTTAGGAACCGTGCGCTCACATTTGGGCGAGCTGGACATGTTCGACGCGCTGCTGGCTGAACTCCAGAGTGCTCTTTTCGATGTGGGCGCAGACCTCGCCACCCCGGAGTCGCGCTACCGGGGCGCTATCGTGCCGCTGAGTGACGCGGACGTGAGGGGGCTCGAGCGCCACATCGACCGTCTGGAAGCCGATTTGCCCGAGCTGCGCGCCTTTATCTTGCCCGGCGGACACCCGGCGGCGGCGGCGCTCCATCACGCCCGGACGGTGGTGCGCCGCGCCGAACGCCGGGTGGTCGAACTGTCACATTTCGAGACCCTCAACCCGCTCGTAGCGGTTTATCTAAACCGGCTTTCAGACCTGCTGTTCGTGCTCGTGCGCGCGGTAAACGCCGCTGCCGGGGTTGCCGAACCCCAGTGGCGGGCGCGGCGGGCGGAGGGGTGAGGGTCGTTTCGCTGGCGTGCTCGAACACCGAGATCGTCTGCGCGCTCGGGTGCGCCGAGTTGCTGGTCGGCGCGGACGACCACTCGGACTTTCCAGCGGAGGTGGTAGCCGGGTTGCCGAGAGTCGGGCCGGACTTGGGGGTTGATATAGACGCGGTGTGTGAACTGGGGCCGGACCTGGTGCTGGCGTCGCTTACGGTACCGGGGCATGAGCAGGTGGTGGAGGGACTCGAGGAAGCGGGCCTCGAGTACAGGGCGCTCGAGCCCGTCTCTCTAAGGGACGTGTACGCCAACATCCGCGAGATCGCCCACGCCCTCGGCGTTTCCGAGCGGGGCGAAACCTTGATTCGAGACATGCGTGCTGAGCTGGTAGACCGCGGTCTGCCGAAGACGCGTCCGCGCGTCGTGGTGCAGTGGTGGCACCGTCCGACAGTTGCGCCGGGGGCGCTCAGCTGGGTGACGGATATGCTCGAGCTGGTCGGGGCGGAAAACCCTATCGGCCGGGAACGGGTCAAAAGTCGCCCCATCAGCGACGATGAGCTGGCGTACCTCAATCCGGACGTGATTGTGCTGTCGTGGTGCGGCGTCGAACCTGAAAAGTATCGCCCGGAGGTGGTAGCGCGCAACTCGGCTTGGCAGGAGGTAAACGCCATCAAACGGGGCCGCGTCGTGTGCGTACCGGAGGCGTATCTGGGGCGTCCGGGGCCGAGGCTCGTCGAAGGCTACCGGGCGCTCGCCGGAATCGTGGAGGCCGTATGAACATCGTCAGTCTGTTGCCGAGCGCGAGCGAGATACTGGGCGCGCTCGGCTTCACTGAACAGATCGTCGCCGTTTCGCACGAGTGTGACTACCCCGCCGCAGTGACGACCAAACCCCGGATTACGAGCAGCATTTTGGAGCACGGTTTGGAGCCCGGACAGATCGACGACGCCGTCAACGAGGCGGTCTCGCAGGGGCGGGCGCTCTACCGCATAGACGGTGACCTGCTCGCGCGCCTTAAACCCGACCTGATCGTGACGCAGGGCGTTTGCGACGTGTGCGCGGTCGGTGTGGGAACCATCGAGGCGGCGCTCAAGTTTTTACCCGACTGCCTGCCGCCCGGAGCGCAGACTGTGACGCTCTCCGGTACGACCTTTGCGGGCATCTTGCGCGATATTCAGCAGGTGGCGCGGGCAGCGGGGGTAGAAGCGAGGGGTGATTCGCTGGTCGCCGAGTTGCGCGGGCATTGGCAAACGCTGGGGGCAGCGCCCAAGGAGGCTGCGCCGAGGGTGATGGTGCTCGAGTGGAGCGACCCGCCCTTCTCCGCCGGACACTGGGTTCCGGAGATGGTAGCGGTAGCGGGCGGCGCGGAGGTGCTGGGCGGTGCGGGCGAGCCTTCGCGCCGGGTGTCGTGGGCTGAGATTGCCGACGCCGACCCCGACGTGCTCGTGATGGCGGCGTGCGGTTATGGTCTGGCTGAAAATACGGATTTCGCTCGAGCGCTCCACACCCACACTGACGCCAGCCGGTTGCGGGCGGTAGGGGCCGGACACGTTTACGCGGTAGACGCGAACGCGTATTTCAGCCGTCCGGGGCCGCGGGTGGTGCGGGGGGCGGAGGTGTTGGAGCAGCTTTTTCGTGGTGAATCGTCGCCGGAGATCGTGCGGGTTGCTCCGGTAATGGTGGGCGGGTAGCCTAAGCTGAGCCCAGCTTTTTGAGAAAGTACGTCGTGTGGCCTTTGGGGAAGTCCTCGAGCTGCCCAAACACGTCGTATCCGTGCTTTTGGTAAAAGCCCAGAGCTTGCCAGCTGCCGGTAGTCACGTAGGCGTTCGGGAATCCCTTTGATGCGGCGGCTCGTCCGATAGCCGTCAGCAGCTGGCTACCGACACCTCTACGCTGTTCCGACGCCTCGACCCACAAAAGTTCAACCTGGAGCCAGTCCCACTGTGCTGTACCAGAGACGCCCCCGACAAGTTGACCATCCTTGTGAGCGGAAACTGCAATGTGGTGACATTCCCAGCCGCCGAGTTTAGCCATATTGAACCGGGTGAGTCCATCTTCAATCTCGTCGGTCAGCTCACCTCTCGGCTCAAAGATAGTCTCGAGTTCGGTGCTCATCGCTCTATAGTATCGGTCGGTGCTCAACCTGACCCCATTCACCCCCGTCGCCACGGCTCCCACACCTCCTGCGCCAGACGCCGCCCCGCCTCGGTCAAAAAGAGCTTTTCTTGCTTCGTGCCGAGCGTAATCAGCCCCTGCTCGCTGCTCACCGCCGTCACCCGCGCTACTTTGGCACCGTCCCATCTGAGGTGCTGCCGGAGCGCGCTGACGTTGTTTTCCTGAGCGGCTTCGGCCTTGGCTTCGTGGTTGTAGAGATGCACGACGAGCATTCGCGCGGCGTTCTCGCTCCGCTGCCGTCGCCGCTGCGTGCGCTGCGCCAGAAGTCCGTAACGCGGGCCGAACAAAAACGCTGCCAGCAAAAACACGCCCGTCCATAAGGCCATGGTGCCGCCGATAGACACGTCGAGCCAGATCGCCGTCACGTAACCCAGGACGCTCGAGGCTACCGCTATCGCCGCCCCCAGCGTGAGCATCTTCCACAGCGTATCGGTGAGTAAATACGCTGCGGCGGGCGGCACGATCACGAACGCCACCAGCAAAACCGCGCCCACCGCATCGAAAGCCGTAACTGCCGTGACGCTCGTCAGGCCCAGCAGCAAGTAATACAGCAGCGTCGGACTAAAACCCAGCGCCGCCGCCAGCCCGGGGTCGAAGGTGGCCACCTTGAGTTCTTTGTAAAACACCGTGACGAACAGCGTGTTGAGAACTGTCACCACGCCCAGCGTCAGTAACGTGCTTGGTACCCGGACGCTGCCGATAAGGGTAGTGTCGAGCCACGAAAAACCAATTTCGCCTAACAGCACCGCGTCGGTGTCGATGTGGACGTTTCGGGCAAAAACGTTGATCAGCACCACCGCGACAGCGAATAAAAACGGATACACGAGGCCGATAGCGGCGTCCGCCTTGACGCGTCCGCTCCCCGCCAGGCGCTCGGTCAAAAAGACGGTCAGCAACCCGGCGGTGGCGGCCCCGACGATGAAAAAAGGTGAGTATTGGTCGCCGGTAACGAGGTAGACGAGTACGATACCGAGCAAAACCGAGTGGCTGATGGCGTCTGAAAGCAAGCTGCTGCCGCGCAGCACCAGAAAGGTGCCGACTAGAGACGACGCGACGCCGACGAGCGCGCCGACCACGACCACGACCACGTCCGAGCTGCCTATTTCAAACATGACGCCCCAGATTGTTCAGAGCGGCCTCGGCGCGCGCCCAACCCGTTTCGGTAAGGCGGTAGTGTTCGCCCTCCTCTTGCATGTGGGTGGTGCGCTCCGCCAGACCCGCCGCCTCGAGCCTTCCTAACTGCGCCGCCGCCGAGCCGCCGTAGAGCGCGCCCAGCATCCCGCTCTCGCTCCTGTAGGCGCGGTCACCGTGAGTCAGCGCCAAACCGTACATGTCCAGGAGAACGCGCTGCTGCGCCAGCTCTCGCCGCGCGCGCCGCGCCCGGTAGCCTGCGGCGATCAGGCCACGTTCGGGGGCGAACAAAAGCGACCCCAAAGCGATCATCGACGCCGTGATGACGATCAGCGGCCCCGTCGCCAGACCGCGCCCGCTGGCGCTCACCACCGCGCCCGACACGCCTGCGAGCGCGCCGAAAAGCGCTGCCAACCCCACCATCTGCCCGAGCGAATCGCTCCACTGCCGCGCCGCCGCCGCCGGTGCGATGATAATCGCCGCCATCAACACCACCCCGACGAGTTGCAAACCGATAACGATAGCGAACGCCAAAACGCCGGTCAGGAGCAGCTCGAGCCCCAGTTTTGGAAAGCCCAAAGACGCCGCGAACTGCGGGTCGAAGGTGAGCAGTTTGAACTCTTTCCATAGCGCCGCGACGCTCAGCAGCGCGGAGCACGCGACTACGCTCATCAGCCGTACGTCGCTCGGGACGATAGCCGCCGCCTGACCGAACAAAAACGCCTCGAGCCCCGCCTGCCCCGACCCTGCGCGGCCCTGAATAAAACTCAAGAGCACGATTCCAAAGGCGAAAAAGAGACTCAGCGAAGCCCCCAGCGCCGCGTCGGTTTTGAGGCGGCTGCGGCTCGTCAGCAGCAGCGTAAACGCCGCTGCCAACACCCCCGAGAGGAGCGCGCCCAAAAAGATCGGCAGCGGTTCGCGCGAGCCGGACAGCAAAAAGCCCAGGCACACCCCCGGCAGCGCCGCGTGCGCCAGCGTGTCCCCCAACAGGCTCTGCTGCCGCAACAGCGCAAACGACCCCAGCACCCCACTCGAAACGCCCAACAGCGCCGCGCCCAGCATCACGTTGCGGAGGGTAAAGTCGAGTTCCACATTAAACCTGCGCGGTTTCCGTAACCGAGGGGGCGGGCGTTTCCGGCGCGTCCTGCGGAATCTGCGCGGTCTGCAACAGTGCGATCTGCCCCCCGTAGGCGGCCCGCAGATTTTCGGCGGTGTACACCTCGCGCGTCCGGCCCTGCGCGATCAGCCGCACGTTCAGGAGCAGCAACCAGTCGAAATAGGTCGCCACCGTCTGCAAATCGTGATGCACGACGATCACCGTCTTGCCCTGTTCGCGCAAGTCTTTAAGCAGCTCGATAATGACGCGTTCGGTGGTGGCGTCGACCCCCGCCATCGGTTCGTCCATAAAATAAACCTGCGCGTCTTGCACTAAAGCTCGAGCTAAAAAAACGCGCTGCTGCTGACCCCCTGAAAGCTGACTGATCTGCCGACCCTCATAGTCCGCCATCCCGACCTGCTCGAGCGCCGAGAGCGCCTTTGCCCGCGCCGCTTTACCTGGTCGCCGGAGCCAGCCGAGCTGCCCGTAGAGCCCCATCGTCACTACGTCTAAAGCCGTCGTCGGGAAATCCCAATCGACGCTGCTACGCTGCGGCACGTACCCGACCCGGCGGCGTTGTTCGGCGTACGGTCGGCCGTGCAGATAGATGTGTCCGGCGGCAGGTTTAAGGAGACCCAGAACGGTTTTGATGAGCGTGCTTTTACCCGCACCGTTCGGGCCGATAATCGCCGCGAGCACCCCCGGCGGCACGTCGATGTCGATGTCCCACAACACGGGTTTGTCGTTGTAGGCGACCGTCAGGTCTTCGATATGGAGGGCCAGCTCGGGTTCATGTGTTTTGGTCTGGGGTGGTTTGCTTGAAGTCGGTGACATGGGGTTCCTTTAGGGGGTGGTGATCCACTGCTCGGCCCAAGGCTTTAGAGCGCCGGGGAGTGGGGGCGAGGTACCACCGAGCGCCCCGGTGATGGTGCGGGTGTTGTGGACGATCATGCCGATATAGGTGCCGTCCGGGGTTCCGGCCTCGCCCAGCGCGTCGCTGAAGAGTTCGCCGCCGACGCGTGTTTCGACGCCCCGGCTCGCCGCCGCTTGCTGCACCGCCCCGACGGTGCGCGCGTTGACGCTGCTCTCGACGAAAATCGCCGGAACGTTGCGTGAAACGACGATCTCGACGGTGCTGCGGATGTCGCCGATAGCCGCCTCCGACGCGGTGCTGATGCCCTGAATTCCGGCGACCGACAACCCATAGGCGCGGGCGTAGTAGGTAAACGCGTCGTGAGCCGTGACCAGCAGGCGCTGCTTTTCGGGGATGGTGGCGACGCTCTCCCGCACCCAGCTGTCGAGCGCGCTCAGCTGTTCGCGGTAAGCCGCCGCGTTCCGCTGCATCTGCGCGGCGCAACCGGGCTCGAGCGCCCCCAAACTTTCGGCGGCAACGTCGGCGACGCCCGCCCACAACGCCACATCCATCCACACGTGCGGATCGACGCCGTACTGATCGTCGGTGGCGATGACGTCGGTTTGTGAAATCGCGGCCTCGGCGACGGCGAGGGTGGCGCGGCGCGCTCCGATACGGCCCAGCAGCTCGGCGAACTCACCCTCGAGCGCGTATCCGGAATACAAGATCAGGTCGGCGGAACCGAGCGTGCGGCTGTCACGAGCACCTGCCCGGTACGAATGCGGATCGGTTCCCGGACCCATCAGCGGCGAGACCACCACGCAGTCCCCGGCGACGTTCTGGGCGACGTCGGCGATCATGCCGACGGTGGTGACGACCGCTGGTACCGCGTCCGCCGCACCGACGCCCGCGTCCGGCGGCTCGCAAGCGGCTAGGAAGGCAGCTGAGAGAAGCATAAGGGAGATGTTGATGATCCTAAAAATATTTTTAGGCATACCTAAACCTACGCGCTCGGTGGGGGTCTGTCAAGGGGCGTCGGGCTCAGTGTTAGGTTTTGTACCCGTCTCGAGATGGGTCTCCGGGTCGGTTTCGGCGTCGTTCTCAGGGTCGGCGTAGAGCGACCCGGCGAGGTCTGCGCCCAGCGCGAGCTGTTTGCCGCCGCACGTTACCGTCACCGGCCCGCCGAACGGCGCGCGCCCCAGTACCGTCACCCTCTCACCGGGGCGCAAACCGTGTTCCTCCAGATAGACGAGTACCTCGCGGCGCTGGTCGGTGATGCGCGTAACTTTGGCGGGTCTTCCGGGCGGCAGCTCGGTCAGCGGTCGGCTGCGGGTGGCGGGCAGCGAGCCGTCGAGCTGCGGGATAGGGTCGCCGTGCGGGTCGAAACTGGGATGGCCCAGCGCGTCGGCGATGCGCGTCTCGAAATCTTCGCTGATGACGTGCTCGAGCCGCTCCGCTTCGTCGTGAACGTCGTGCCACGGGTAGCCCAGAGCTTCCGCCAGGTAGGTCTCGAGGAGCCGGTGATGACGCAGGGTCTCGAGGGCGATCTTGCGCCCCGCCGGGGTCAGCGACGTTCCCCGGTACTTTTCGTAGTCGATCAAGTTGAGCTCGCTGAGCTTTTTAAGCATCCCCGACACGCTCGCCGCACTTACCGAGAGCGCGCCCGCCAGTTCGTGCGTTTTAACGTCGGTTTCGCCGAGGTCGTAAACGGCCTTGAGGTAATCTTCAATCGCCGCCGACACCCCGCGCAGGGTCACAAATCCCCCCGAAAAGCGACGCTAGAACGCCCCACACTCGAGCCGTTACCGAAAAGATTAGCCACCCCTAAACTTTAGCCCGGCTCCGGGCAGTGGGTGTGTCGTAGCCAACAACGGGGTTTCGCAAGCCGATTCGGAACGATGTATCGGCGTCGGTGAGCTGTGCGCTTCAGATTCGCCGACGGTTTTCACCGTTTTCTACCAGGTTCCCGAGACTCCGGCAGTCCGAACTACCGAGACCCTAAGTCTCGCAAGGTGAGGCCGCGCTGCTCGAGCCGCGCCAGTAGCCCCCGGTTAAGCCGTCCCACCAACAGCGGCCCTTCGTAAACCAGACTCGTATAGAGTTGCACGAGACACGCTCCGGCCTCCAAACGAGCAAAAACATCGTCGGGAGTAGCTACGCCGCCTACCGAGACGATGGGCAACCCCGTTCCCAGACCGGTCAAAAAGTGCAAAACCTCCAAAGACCGCGCCCGCAGCGGCCTCCCCGATAGCCCGCCGCTCTCGTCTACAGGTGCAGTGAGCCTGTCCCTCGAGACGGTGGTGTTGGTAGCGACGAGACCCGCCAGGTTGTGCTCGACCGCCAGCTCCGCGACCTCCGCCAGCGCCTCGTCGCTCAGGTCGGGCGCTACTTTGAGCAGTACGGGTTTGGGCGGTTGCGTGGCCGTAAACGCGCCTACAGCGCCCAGAAGTTCATCTAACGGCTCGCGTTCTTGCAGCGCCCGCAGTCCCGGCGTGTTGGGCGACGAGACGTTGATCACGAAGTAGTCCGCGTGGGGCCAGAGCGCCTTCAGCGACTCCAGATAATCGTGCGGCGCGTCCGCCAGCGGCGTCACCTTCGATTTGCCGATGTTGACGCCGAGCGGTACGGGGACGCTTCCGGCTTCGCGCAGAGCCTCGAGGCGAGCCGCGACCACCTCCGCACCCTCGTTGTTAAACCCCATCCGGTTGATGATGGCGTCGTCTTCCGGAGACCGAAACAGACGCGGCTTGGGGTTGCCGTCCTGCGTGTACGCGGTGACGCTGCCGACCTCGACGAAGCCGAACCCCAGCGCCGCCCAGGTCGGGACGGCGACGGCGTTTTTATCGAACCCGGCAGCGAGCCCGACCGGGTTGGGAAAAGTCAGGCCGAAAGCGTGGGTCTGAAGCCTGGGGTCGCGCACCGTGCAGGCCGCGCCGAGAAGCCGTAACGCGCCGGGATGTTCGGCGGTCCACGACAACGCCCCCATCACGCGCTCGTGAACGCGCTCGGCGTCGCTTCTGAAAAGCAGGGGTTTGAGGCGGGTGTACAAGCTGGTGTACATGAGGCATTAAAACCCTTTCGAGAGGGTAGCATGTCGAACCGAAGCCAGACGCTCCTGTCTCCAGACGCTCCTGTCTACAGTCATAACGGTCTACCTGAAATAACCGCCTGAATTTGTCCGAGGCAAGTTGGCGCAAGTTATAGTGCGAGGCGTATATGCTGACGGACGCCAAAATTACTTTTATCAGAGACGTTGCGCGTGAGTACTGGGTCGCCGAGGTTACACAAGGGTATTTCGTCAACTTGGCCCAAGGCAAAGAGATCGGTCACAAACTGGCTGATCTGGTCGATGAGAAGACCTCTGCGCTCGTTACACTCAGAAACCTGACCAAGCACGAGTACGGAAAATCCGGGAGCCAAAGGGCCAGGTCTATGGGGTGATGTTTGGCTGGAAGAGGCTGGTATCTATCATCCTGTCAATGTAAAGGTCGGCATTGCCGGTTCCGAGGGTCAGCCGAACATGGTGTCTATCAAAAAGCTGCTCTCCGCGCTGGTCAACTGCCAGATAGATTCGTACTACCTGTTGATGATCAAGCTGGAAATCGGCTCCCCTATAAAACCTACGATCTACTTTCTCGATATGCTCGACTATCTGGAGTATGTAACTTTCGACTCGGGACCAGGGCAGATTATGCTCAAGGCCGCTTCTTTTTTTAGATATTACGACCCGGACGCGCCTATGCTGAGGAAATCGGCAAAAGAAAAAGTCTCAGCTCTTATGGAACTGCTGGAAGATGGCGAACGTAGACTCAAAATTAATAGAGAGCAGAAACTTCTGCTATACAGGCAATGGTTCGAAGACTACGTGCAAGCTGAAGCAGCCAAAGTCACGGCGGCAACTCAGAGCGGACTGATATTGCGATGAGTAAGGCGAAGTTTGCGCGTACCCGAAAAAGGCAGCTGGGGCAATTTCTGACGCCCGACAAGGTTGCGAGGGGGGTCGTTGCGCCCCTCGACTTCAGTGCGGATCATAAAATTCTCGAGCCGAGCTTCGGTCAGGAGGCGTTTTTATTCGCGGTGATAGAAAGGTTGATAGACGCATATGAAGGTAGTCTCCACGAACGGCTGGATGAAATCTTCGTGCGTAACCTCTATGGTGTGGAACTCGACCCGGCGCTTTACCAAAAATTTTTCGACCTTTTACGAAGCCGATACGATTACGTTCCTAAAGAGCATAACCTGTACAACTGCGACTTTTTCGTGTGGGGCAAGGATTATGTAGATAGTAGGCCTCTACTCGAGAATCTGCACACAAGTCCTTGGCCTGTCTTCGATCATATCGTCGGCAATCCACCATTTGGAGGCTCTATCGACGCGCTTCTCCAAGACGTTCTGGATAAGGCGTACGGTTTCCGGTGGGGCGAAAAGATAAAAAAAGAGACCTACTCTTTTTTTCTGGTCAAGTGCCATGATCTACTGAAGCGCGGTGGTTCGGTAACATTTATTTGCTCGGACACCTTTTTAACGATCAATACGATGAAGGGTCTTAGAAACCTGTTGCTGAATTCCGGAGAGGTCAGCGTAAAGCAGCTGAATTATTTTTCGGACGAAACGGCGCATCCCATGCTCGTTCTCAACTATGTAAAAACAGGCCGACCCGCCGCTGAAATCAGGGTAGGCGAAAGCAGTCTCTCTCGTGAAGATATAAGCAAAACCAAGAACATGAGCTGGAAGATAAACACCCAGCTCGCCAAATATTTTTCCGACGTTACGGTAGGAGATTATCTCGTCGCTACAAGTGGGATGACCGTTGGAAAAAACGAGCTGTTCCTGCGAGAGATCGATCAGGGTTTTGTTAAAGAGCCGTACGAGTTTTGTTTTTTCGACGACCCGGTAACGGTGGAAAAAGAAACCGGTAAAGCTCGGCTCGGTGCGCTCTCCGCCAAACAAAAAGCGAAGGTCTACGCCGCAGGGCAGCGGGGGGAGACCCGGAGAAACGTAAAGGTATCGCCTGCCGAGATCAGGTCGATTCGCCTGCCTGACGACGACTACTGCTACTACAACAAAGCCTCGAGCGACGTCGTGTACGCTCCTCCAAAATGGGTCATCTACTGGAAAGACGAGGGAGACGCCGTATACACGTTTAAGAAAAATGGAAACTGGTACCTGCACGGTGTAGGAGGAAAAAAGTTTTTCAAGAGAAGTGGCGTCACATGGTCTTTGGTCGCTGCTCGTATGCACACCAAATATTTGCCCGAAGGCTACATACTGGACAGCGGTTCACCGGCTGCTTTTTTGCGGGACGGTACCGATCCTGACGAGCTGTTTTTTATTATGGGTTGGACTTTGACCCGAACTTGTAACACCATCTTGAAAGAGGTTATCAACCACACGAGAAACATTCAGGGTAAGGATTTTGAGAGGCTACCCTACCCGCTATGGGTACCGGAAGGGAAACGCCTTCAGGCAATCAGCTTGGTCAAAGTGATGATAGAGCTGGCTCGGCAGGGGCGTCTATACACGTTCGCTTCCCGCGAGATTTCGCAGCTGGAGACGCTTTACGAGTACCACGAGGGCAGGTGCGTCTCGAGACCGAAAACTATACCCACTTCGCAACCGGGTCTGTTCAAGTAGTGTTGGGAAACAGCACATTTCGGCCCGACAACGCTCTCAACCTACTTCGTCGGCGGTTTGCTCGGCCTCACCTCGACCCGGCTCGGCAGCGTCCGCTCGGGCATCTTGAGGAGCGACACCACCAGGTCGGCGATGTCCTCGGGTTGAATCTTCCAGGCGTCTTCATCCGACGGGGTGTGTCCGCCGAAGTGCGTCGCCACCGACCCCGGCATGATGTGCGACACCCGAACGTCGTCTTGGCGCAAATCGAGCATGATCGCTTCGCTAAATCCGTTGAGTCCGAACTTGCTGGCGTTGTAGGCTGCGCCCCCCGCCATCGGGTTGCGGCCCGCCAAAGACGAGATGGTGATGATGTAGCCGCCGCCCTCCTTAAGCGCGTCCAGAGACGCCTTGACGCTGTAAAAGACGCCGGTCAGGTTCGTGTCGATAACGTCGCTCCACTGTTCGGCGGTCATCTCGCTGATGCTGGCGAAGTGTCCGACCCCGGCGTTGGCGACGAGCGCGTCCAAACCGCCGAACTCGGCTACGGTTTGCTCGACGACCGCCACCTGCTCTTCATGGCTGCGAACGTTGCAGGCGAGCCCGAGGGCGCGTCCCGGCCCCTGTTCGGTCAAGGCTTTTGCCGCCCCCTCGACCTCGCTTTGGTTGCGAGCGGTGATGGTGACGTTGACGCCTTCGCGTACGAGCGCCTCCGCCACGCCGTAGCCGATGCCTTTGCTGCCGCCGGTAATCAGTGCTGTTTTGCCGTTTAGGTTCATGCTCCTACGCTAGCAAGCTCCGGGTCGGGGTTCTGAAGCGGTTGCGACAAAGTGGTTGGGCGCTGCTGATGTTCGTTTCTCGTCGACGCTGGTTTTTGGGTGCTACAAGCAAGTGGCTTGTGGCGCGTAGCTTGTGGGTTTGTGTTCCCTCCCACTTACCATCGGCATCCTTCGTAACGGTAAGAGTCGGATCGGAGAGGATGGAGAGTCGATAGAACTTACTTCTTGGGACGCGCCGGGTTCGTTTCGGTCCAGCGCCACAAGTACCAGACGGCGGCGCTTCGGTAGGGGCGAAAGCGGTCGCCCAAAACCTGCATTTCGCCTAAACCGTCCGCGCCGTAATAGCGTTCGGCGGCGCGCACCACGCCCATATCTTTGAGTGGCCAAACGTCGGGGCGGCCCAGCGCGAAGATTAAAAACATCTCGGCAGTCCAGACGCCGACGCCGCGCAGGGCCACGAGTTCGGCGACGACTTCGGCGTCTGTCAGGGCGTTAAGGTCGTCCAAACCGCCCTCCTGGTGATGCTTCGACAAGCCCTGCAAATACTCCCCCTTGCGGCGCGGCACGCCGAGCGCCAGCAGCTCGTCTGTGGTGCAAGCGAGGATGCGTTCGGGGTCGATAGCAGTAGCGACTTCCAAACGGTTAAAGGTTGCCCGCGCCGCCGCCCCTGAAATCAACTGTCCGACGACCGCCCGGACGAGCGATCTGAAAGGTGGTGAGAGAGGCCAGCTGTAGGGGCCGAACGTCTCGACGAGGGTCGCCATCTTGGGGTCCTGGGCGAGCAGCGCCAGAGCTTCGGGGTCGGCGTCGATCTGCTGCGCCGCCGCCCCTGCATAGGTTGTCATAACGTTTTGCCGCCGTTGACCGCCAACCGTTGCCCGGTAATAAAGTTCGCCTCGTCGCTGGCTAGAAATGCGACTGCGAAGCCGACGTCTTCAGGGACGCCGTGCCGCCCCAGCGGAACACCTTGAAGATACGCGTCCATGCCCGACAGGTCACCGGGCTGTTCGCGGTGCCGTTCGACCGGTATCCAGCCCGAAGCGATCAGGTTGACCGTGATCCCGTCCGCGCCCAGTTCGTTTGCCCAGCTCCGGGTCAGACCCACCATCGCGGCTTTTGCCGAGGCGTACGAGCTAAAATTTGCGTTACCGAGTTCGGCGACTTCGCTGCCGATATGGATGACCCGTCCCCATTTTGCCTGTTTCATGGCGGGCAGCGTTTGTTGCATCAGCAGCAGCGGCGCTTTGAGAAAGAAGTCGAGCTGGTCTTGAAAATCTTGCCACACGTACGCTCCCAGCGGGTTGTTCGGTTGGGGGCCGGTGGCGTTGTTGACCAAAATCTCGACGGGTCCGAAGTGGCTCTCTACTCTCTCGAGCATCTTCTCGATTTGCGTGGCCTCGAGCACATCCGCCTGAACCGCTATGGCCTCACCCCCACCCTCACGAATCGCTTCGACTACCCCGTCTGCCAGCTCTCGTGAACGTGCGTAGTTGACCACCACGCGGGCACCTTGCGCCCCCAGTGTCCTTGCAATCGCGCTCCCCAACCCACGTGACGCACCCGTGACGAGCGCCACACGACCATGTAAAGCAAAGTTCATCTTCACTCCCTTTCAGGTAGTGTCAAGAGCGGAGCTTGTAACCGCCCTACCCGGCGTCATTTTACGCCTCGGCGGTCTTGTTACTCATTTTACGCCTCGTAGTAAAGGCTGGTTGAGCAGCGTAACCGTAAGAATCTCGTCTGCGCTTCAGTGGACTTCGTGAACCATTTGGGTACGCTCAATTTACCATCGCCCTGAATAGATGTAAATTGTGACAAGTATCGTCGGAACTACCGTCATGTGTATCAACCTCAAAGTCGGCTAAGAAAATCACCCAGCAACCCGTTAAACTCTCCTCATGACCCAAGATGATACCTACCGCCGTGTACAGGCGCAGTTCGGGCGCACCGCCGACGCTTACGTCAGGAGTACAGGGCACGCCAAAGGTGCCGAGCTAACGCAGATGGTCGAGCTTGCTAAAAGTTCACTCGGCAGTTTGCAAAACCGAACAGTGCTCGACGTAGCGACGGGCGGTGGTCACACGGCGCTCGCTTTCGCGCGGGCGGGCGCGCAGGTAACAGCTACCGACCTGACGCCGGGGATGCTCCAGGCAGCCCAGGCGTTCGTCCACGCTGATTTTCACGCCGACGGGGGAGAGGTCCGGTTTGCTACGGCCCCCGCTGAAAACCTGCCCTTTGCAGCCCGGAGCTTCGACCTCGTAAGTTGCCGCATCGCCGCGCATCACTTCGCCGACCCGGAGCGGTTCGTAAGGGAGGCGGCTCGAGTTTTGAAACCGGGCGGGTTGCTGCTGCTGGTCGATAACGTCGCGCCGGAAGAGGCTGAACTGGCGGACGCTATGAATAGCGTCGAACAGCGGCGTGACCCCAGCCACGTGCGGGCCTACAGCGTTCGGCAGTGGGTGGTGTGGTTTGCCGAGGCTGGTTTGGACGCGCAACACCTGTCGCGCTGGTGGACGCACAAACCGTACCAGGAGTGGACGGCTCGAGCCCAAACGCCCGCAGCGGTGCGTGAGGCGTTGGCGCGGGACGTGCTGGCCCTACCGGAAGCGCACAGAGCGTATCTCCGGGTGGAAGAGGTAGGGGGGAGGCTCGAGTCCTTGGCGCACGAAGCGGCGCTGCTGGTCGGGCGCAAACGACCTTAGCAGGCTTGTTGCGCCCGGAATGCCTTAAATCTCGAGCTGGCCTCATGGCAAAATTGAGGGCTCCTCCAACATGAGCGGAGGGCCGAGCCTCCCTGAAACGAGTCCTCGAACCGTACGCTACACCTGCTCTTCACGGATTCGCTCGAGGCCGTCCAAGATCAGCTCGAGTCCGAACTCAAACTCGTTTGCGTAGGCGTAACCGGGCTTCAGGGTGTGCTCGACCATCAGCTCAGTGAGGTAGGGATGCTCGTCAGTGGGTATCTGCTGGAAGATCATCTCCGCCACCTCCCCAAGCTCCTCTGTGGTGTCGAACGGCAAGTTTATTTCTTGCAACGCAAACCCGTAGATGTAGCTGTCCAGAGCTGAAAATGCGTGTGCGGTCATGGCAACGGAAAAGTCCGCCTCCCGAAGGCTACCGATGACTGCGTTGTGGTGTCCCAAAGTCGCTGGACCGGGGTTGGTCCGCGATTCTAAGAGGCCGATAGCCCAGCGGTGGTTCAAAAGTGCTTCGCGGGCCGAGACCGCACGTCGACGCATAGCCGTCTTCCAGTCGGTTCCAGCAGCGGGCAGCTCGATCTCGCTGAAAACAGCGTCGACTATACCGTCTAGAACCTCGTTTTTGTCGGCTAAGTGGTGGTAAAGCGACATCGCCTTGACCCCGAGCTTTTCTGCCAGCTTACGCATGGTAAGCGACGCGACGCCTTCTTCATCAGCGATTAGAACGGCGGCCTGCAAGACCCGCTCTCTGCTTAGGGGGACTCGAGGTTCTTCGTGTGGTTTGTACCCTGCGGTCATGTGTACCCTTCTGATTGCGGTTTGAACGGGCTGATAGAACCTTGCCCTCTTGACAATCTTACAATGTAAGGCTAACCTTACGGCGTAAGGGAATCTACCCCGATTGAAGGACGACACCTCTCGAGTTAGTGGCGCTCACCAGACATGAGGAGAAAAGCTACGAAATCGGTAAGCGGTCCTGAAGAAGTCCATGATCCCGGCAACTTTAGAATTTGCATCGTCGGCGCTTCCGGCAAACTCGGGCAGTACCTGGTGCAGCACGCGCTTGCTCGAGGTTTTGAGGTGGTCAGTGTGTGCCGTGAGCGGAGCGTCCACAAGCTCGACCGGTTCAAAGGGCGTATCCGCATCGTTCCGGGTGCGACAAACGACCGCGAGGTGATCGAGAAAGCGGTTACAGGTTGCGACGCGGTGCTTACAGTTCTGGTTCCGTGGGGCGTCCAGCAGTACGCGTCGGGAACTGCACAGGCGGTCCTCGACTACGCGCGTCCTGGTGCGCGTCTCGTGTTCTCGTGCGGATGGCACATCACGCGCGACGGGCAAGACGTGTATTCACGGCAGCTCAAGGCGTTCGTAAAGGTCTTCGGTTGGGTTGCGCGACTCACTCATTTTGCGGACTTGGATGACCAGGTGGAGGCGTGCCGACGGGTGTTTGCGAGTGACGCCCGGTGGACTGTCGTAAGGGGAAGCGACCTCGAGGAGGGTGAGAGCCAGGGTTTGCCGGTGTGGAGCCGACACGTAGGCGATCCGGTCTTGGAGAGCAACCTCACCCGCCGCGTGGACTTTGCGCTGTTTATGGTAGAGGCGCTGAAGAACGACAATCTGGTCCATGAAGCTCCGGCGATAGTCGGCTGCCGGACACCTTCGGCGCTCGCGCATACCGCAACCCTGGCGGGCGTGGCGTGAACGTAGCTGCTTGCGTTCGTAAACAGCCTAGGGGCTAACATGCAACGACCAAGCCGAAGCCAGTTTAGGAGCAACCTATGAAAGCGGTCGTCTACACGAGGTATGGCCCACCGAACGGTTTGCAACTGAAAGATATAGAAAAGCCCACACCCAAGGACGGCGAAGTTCTCGTCAACGTTTACGCCGCCGCCGCCAACCCCCTCGACTGGCACAAAATGCGCGCTTCTCCTTTTTTTGTTCGTTTTTCTGAAGGCTTACTTAAGCCCAAACATCCCGTGCTGGGCGCGGACATCGCGGGGCGCGTCGAAGCTGTGGGGCGTAAGGTCACACAGTTTGAGGTAGGCGACGAGGTTTTCGGCGACGTGGGCGCGGGCGGCTTCGCCGAGTACGTGTGCGGCGCTGAACACCAGTTGGCCCACAAACCCGCCGACGTTTCGTTTGAAGAGGCGGCGGCGGTTCCCGTAGCTGCGCTTACTGCCCTACAGGGTCTGCGCGACCACGGGCAGCTTCAGGCAGGGCGAAAAGTTTTAATCAACGGCGCGTCGGGTGGGGTGGGTAGCTACGCGGTGCAGCTTGCGAAGGTTTTCGGTGCGGACGTAACGGGGGTGTGTAGTAAGCGCAACCTGGAGTTGGTGCGTTCGCTCGGCGCAGACCGGGTTATCGACTACACGCAGGCGGATTTTACCCACTCGGAAAGACGTTACGATCTTATTTTCGACGCTGTAGGTAACCTCAGCGCCGCAGCCTACAGGCGCGCCCTTACACCCGAAGGCAGAGCTGTCGTCGCGGGCTTTACCACCCTGCCCCGGATGCTGGTTCAGGTGGTGCTTCTCGGGTCGATAACCTCGAGGACGAGCAAACGCACCATCAAACCCATGCTGGCGGTCGTGAAGCAAGAGGACTTGATAGTTATAGCCGGGTTACTCGAGCAAGAGAAGCTCAAATCCGTCATCGACAGGTGTTATCCCTTGGCGGACACGCCTGAAGCCCTCGCTTACCTTGAAATGGGGCGCGCTCGAGGAAAAGTCGTGATCAAAGTGAGGGGTGATGATAGGCAGCCTCGAGGGTCGAACACGGCAGACCGCAAGTTCGTCCCTCAAAAGGAAACTCCATGATCGAAGCGGTGCAGATCAAACTTTCGGCTTTGTGGGTCGCTCTGATGCTGACCTATCTGCTGGGGGACGTGCTGCGAATCTTTAGCGGCGACTTCAAACCGGGAGAATTTAGTGGGGCGCAAGCGACGCCGGGGATGTACCTGGGCGTCGCGGTGCTGATGGTCATCCCGATCTTGATGATGGTGCTGTCCCTGATATGGCCTCACCCTGCGGTTCGCTGGGCGAATATCGCCGCCGCGCTGTTCTTTTTAGGTTTCAACCTTTTCGGTTTGCCCTATCCCGGCGCTTACGACAACTTTTTGATCGGCGTGAGTTTCGCACTCAACGCGCTGACGGTCTGGTACGCGTGGCGGTGGCTGTAGAGGCTCGAGCTGTCGCTACCTCGTCTATTGCGAAAACTTACGAAAGCGGTCGTCCTCGTCGACCGTAGTCACCGAAAAAGGAGAAAGGAACATGCCCAATAGGACAGCAAGGCTGGCAGGGATGCTTTAGCTCTTGGTCGCTATCTGCGGCGGCTTCGCCGAGCTGTATGTGCGTGACCGCGTCGTCGTTCAAGGAGACGCCGCTGAGACAGCCCGTAATATCCTGGCGTCTGAACAGCTCTTCCGAATGGCCTTTATAGGCGACCTCGTGATGATGATGTGCTATCTGTCTTTAGGGCTGACCTTGTACGTTTTGCTCGAGGGCGTCGATAAAAATATAGCCCGGTTTATGGTGGCATTTAACGTGATCGGCGTGCCTATCATGTGCTTGAATATGCTTAACCACTTTGCCGCGCTATACGTTTTGGGCGGCGCTGAGCACCTGAACGTATTTTCAGCGGAGCAGCTGCACGCGCTGGCGTCGTCTTTTCTCGAGTTGCACAGTTACGGCTATATCATCGCCCAGGTTTCTACCGGCACGTGGTTACTCCCGCTCGGGTATCTGGTTTACAAATCCGGCTACTTCCCAGAGCTTCTCGGTATTTTGTTGATGATTGCGGGGGTCGGCTACCTGGTCGATTTATTTACACAATTTCTGCTGCCGAACTACGCGGATGTCATCGAAACGGTTGCGCTGACCCCCGCAGCGATTGGGGAGCTTTTATTTCTCTTGTGGCTCCTGATCAAGGGGGTCGGAGCGCGGGGTGCGGTGGCCCAGGGGCGCTAGGTGGCGCTAGGTATGGAGGCGGCCCTGGATGCCTGTGGAGTTCCGACACCGCCGCAAGTTAGTCCGCAACCGCAAACCCCTAAAACGTAGGCATGAGCGTATACAAACGCAGCCAACGCACCCGTCCTCCTGTTTTCCGTCTCGCACTGGTCGCCGTGGCCCTGCTCGCTTGCGCGCAACCGGCCCCATCCCAGGAAACGCCGCCCGACACGCCTCCGGTGGCGGCACCCCCCGCCGCCCGCTGCTACGCCCGCTGACACGCCCACGCCCGAACAACCGGGCTGGACGCCGCTGTTGGGGGAGGGTCTCGAGGGCTGGTCGCCGTGGTTGACCCAGAGCAGGGGTGACCCCAAAGGCATCTTCAAGGTCGAAGACGGTGTGCTCCGGATTCTGGACATTCCAGGTGAGGCGTGGGGGCGCGAGCAGGGGTATCTCGCGACCGACGCGGCCTACCGGCACTATCACCTGCGTTTCGAGTACCGCTGGGGTGAACGGCTTTTCTCAGGGGCCGAACGCGGGGGCGGGCTGCTCTATCACCTCGTCGGGCCGGACAAACTGTGGCCGCGCAGCCTCGAGCTTCAGCTTCAGGAGGGTGATACCGGCGACTTGTGGCTGATAGATCGCCTCAGCGCCCAAACCACAGTCGCGTCGGCGTCGGCGAAGACGCCGCAGTACCGCGAAGGCGGCGCGCCCTACACCACCAAAGCACGCAGCTACGCCCAGCTCATCAAAAGCGGCACGTACGAAAAACCGGGCTGGAATCAGGTCGAGCTGATCGTCACCGCAGACGAAATCCTGCACCTCGTCAACGGGGTGGTCAACAACCGCGTGACCAATCCTACGCAACCCTCGAGCGGCGGCAAAACGGTTCCGCTGAGCGCGGGCCGTATCGCGTTTCAGGCGCAGAACGCGGAGATGGTGGTGCGAAACGTCGAGATCAAGGTACTTAGATAGTGCCGAGTACCGGGTTCCTAGTACCCAGTGCCGAGAGCGTGATGGTCTCGGCACTGGGTACTAAGTACATCCCGCATATACTTTGAGGAATGGCAAAACCGTTACGCTTTCTCAGCCTTACACCCGAGCAAGACAAGGTTTTACGCGAGCTCGAGTTGACTCCGCATATCAACGCCAAAGTCCGGT
>JAABUN010001005.1_pt1 | contig 67275 bp, 55 predicted proteins | sample 5559311 | NCBI WGS metagenome assembly JAABUN01 (sample SAMN10711877, study PRJNA513370) | rock metagenome | isolation source: Antarctica rocks | place: Antarctica: Victoria Land, Siegfried Peak sud | reverse complement strand
TGGGGTAAGTATACCATTTTCCCCAGTACTGACGCCAAAAACGGCACGTTGTCTATCGTCGCGGGGCAGTGCTCCGTATTCCCCTCCCGTATGAATACGGGAGTCCCCTACGGAGGTTTTCTATGGAAGAACTGAGGCGGGAGCGGTTACTGTTCGAGGACCGTCTGCGTGCGCTCGGCTGGTTCATCGATCGCCGTGGGCTGAACGCCATCAGCCTGGTGATGGAGGATGAGTTGGTCAGCCTGAAGGCGCGGCGCAGCGACACCAACGAGCAGCTTCCCGAGATCCGGATGAATCGCGAGGAAGTGGCGCAACTCTGTCGCGACGCCTACAGCCGCCGTGGCAGCGGGATGAGCCGACCGGCGAGCGCACGCCCCTCGCGCCTGAGCGCGCTGCGGCAGGGGCGCAGTTCGAGCGTCCCGCTCTCACAATGGGTCGACCAGACCCAGTTGCTATCGTACCAGGAATTGCTCCGCGCGATCGGCTTCGACCTCGACCGTTGGAGCGCACACTCGTTCCGCCTCGACGAGTTCGAGAGTGGCCTGATCCTGCGCGTCCGCAAAGAGGGAGAAGGGCCGGGCGTCCAGCAGGTCTATCCGCTATCGAAGGAAGAATTGCGGACCCGGATAGCGCAGTCGTTGCGACGCCGAGGTCATAGCCGCCCGAACACGCTGGCGCAGAACTCGGCGACCACCTGAGCGCGGCAGACACGCGGCGGTCGCCACGACCGGCGTCCTACGGCCACGGCGCGCGTGCTACACTGCCAAGCGGTTCGATTCGGCAACGACCGCTGAAACCGCTATGGCAGAGGGAGCACCATGAAATCGCTGCGCTTCGGGATCAAGACCGCCCCGCAGAGCACCACCTACGAGGAGATGCTCGCCGTTTGGCAAGAGGCCGATGGCATCCCGGCGATCGAGCACGCCTGGCTCTTCGACCACTACTCGCCGATCAATGGTCGGCTCGACGATCCGTGCCTCGAAGGCTGGCAGACCCTGGCCGCGTTCGCCGCGAGCACGAAGCGCCTGCGCCTCGGCCTGATGGTCACCGGTAACACCTACCGGCACCCGGCGGTGCTGACGAAGATCGCTATCACCACCGACATCATCTCGGGCGGGCGCGTCGATTTCGGCATCGGTGCCGGGTGGAACGAGTACGAGCACGCCTCGATGGGGATCCCGCTCTTCGCCCCCGGCGAGCGGATCCGCCGCCTCGATGAGGCGTGCCAGATCTACCGCAGCCTTTGCACCGAGCACCTGACCACCTTTGAGGGGCGCTACTACCAGCTCAAGGAGGCGCGCTCCGCCCCGAAGCCGATCCAACAGCCCTACCCACCGATCGTTATCGGCGGCAGCGGCGAGCAGTTGACCTTGCGGGTCGTCGCCAAGCACGCCGACATCTGGAATGCGACCAGCAACGATATCGAGGTTTTCAAGCATAAGGACAGCGTCCTGCGCGAGCATTGCGCCGCCATCGGGCGCGATACGAACGAGATCGAGCGTTCGGTCCAGTTCGTCGTCAACTACGACGATCTCGGCGCGACGGCCAGGACGATCCAGACCTTCGTCGACGCCGGGGCGACCCACATTATCATGAGCCTGCTCCCGCCCTACCCCGCCGGGATCGTCGCCCGCCTCGCGGCGGAGATCATCCCGCAGATTCGCCAGGGCTGAGCGCGGATAGCCGGGCGGGCGGGCGGCATACTATCGCGCCGCCCGCCCGGTGCTATGCCAGCCCCTCCACTTGGTACAATTCCTCCACGGCACGACGTGGGGACGCGCGAGGGTGACAACGAGGGGTGGCGGCGGTGACGGCGACGGCGGTACACGAGGGGGGGCTAGACGAGCGGCGGCTGGTCTTCATCAGCGATCTCCACCTCGCCTCCGACGAGGGCAAGCGCGATTTCTTCGCCCAGGATGAGCTCACGGCCCTCATCAAGGAGCTGATCGCCGGTCCCGATCCGGTCGATTTAATTATCGCCGGGGATTTCTTCGATCTCCTCCAGTTGACGAACGCCACGCCGGGCATCGATCGCGTCGCCACCTTCCGGCGTGCCTTCGAGCGCCGCGACTACGAGCCGATGCTCGATGCACTGCGGCGCTTTAATCGCACCCCCGGACGCCGCACGATCTATCTCATCGGCAACCACGACGCCGAGGCGGGGTGGAACGACCCGCTCCGCGCCCACCTGCTGGACAGTGGCCTCGTCACGACGATCAGCCTGGCCTACGCCCACACCTATACCGATGGGGCGGGGCATGGATGTCTGATCTACAGCGAGCATGGCAACGAGTACGATGGCGTTAATACGATCGGCGACTATCGCAACCCGACGATCACCCCACTCGGCTCCCACATCGTCACCGATGGCGTCAACTACCTGGAACCACTAGGGCGCCACGCCAGCAGCGAAGCGCCGACCTCGATCGCCGACATCGATAATATCCACCCGCTCGGTATGATCCCCTGGTGGTTCATCTCCACCTACTTCTATCAGCAGGTGCGGCGCGTCACCAAGTATCTGATCGCGCCCGGGTTGCTCGTCTACCTCCTCTTCCACCTCCTACCGCTCTACGTGCTCTTCGAGCAATTTCACGGCACGCTGTTAGGGCGCGGCTTCGCGAGCCTACCGAGCGTCGAGTTGCTGCTGGCCGCGCTGATCATCATGTTCGATAGCTCGCTGTTGATGCTCTTACTCGTCTACGCGCTGATCCGCTTCGATTTCTCGCGCACGCACCGTCGCTACGGGCTGCAAGATCCCGACGACATCTTCCGGCGCGGTGCGCGCCACTACCGCCGGACGTGCGAAGCCCTGGTCACCGGTAAAACGCGCCCCGCCCACTGGCCGGAGGACCAACCGTGGGATGGGGCCGATCTCTTCGTCTACGGCCACACGCATACCCAGAAGTTGACCACGATCCCGCATGACGGAGGGACACGCGCGTTCGCCAATACCGGTACCTGGACGCGCAAGGTGATCCGAATCAACGCCAACCTGAAATTGCCCCCCGTCTTCATCCCGACGTACGAGTTGAGTTATGTCACCGTGGTGCGGACCGGCGAACGGGTCCAGGTCACGCTCTGGGAACGCCCGAAGGTGCTGACCTATCGTCTCCCCTGGACCGAGCGCCTGGCAATCCTCTTCCGTGCGCGCCCCCCCATGCGCCCCGCCGATCTGACGCCGCGCATCGTCACGACCGGCTTCCTCCCCCTGCGTTCGGACGTTACGTCCTGCGACATCGTGGGGCCACTCGGTGATGTGGCGCGTCAGCAACTCCCGGTCGAGCGACTGGGGGATTGAGCGACTTGCCCCTATCACAGCGGCCCGTCACCCCTATTCCGTGATAGGGCCGGCGATGAGCGCACGCAGACGCGCGCGCGCCCAGCCGTATTCCTCGACCTTCCGATTCTGCGCGTAGAAACGTAGATCGTTCAGGCCGAGGTGGCACTGATAGCAGGCGAGTCGCGTGGCGAAGCCCGGCAGCGCACCGTAGCGCGCCGCGAGGATGGCGGCCCCGTCCTCGTACCAGCCCGGCCAGTCAGCCCCCCACATCAGGCGCGCGGTGTCGTAGAACGGGTCGCCGTAGAGGGCGTTCCCCCAGTCGATCACCCCGGTGATCCGCGCGCCGTCGGCCAGCACGTTCTGGAACCAGAGGTCGTCGTGGATCAGGCCGCGCACCTCCGGGACATGGGCGAGGTGCTGGCGCAGCCGCCGGTAGACCGCGCCGTAGAGGTCGCGTTCGAGCATCCCCTCGAAAAGGGTGTGCCAGTCCCGGTAATATCCCTTCGTCTCGTTCTCATCGGCGGCGGCGAGGAAAGCGGTCCAGGTGGCAAACGGGGCATCGCCGGTCTCATTCCACATCCCGAAGCCGCGCGCGTCCCCGACATCGACGCGCCCGATCGCGTCGATCGTGTCCAGGAGCGCGGGGAGTGCCAGACGCCGCGCCGCCCGATCGGCATTCTCCAGCGTCTGTCCCGGCACCAGCGCGCTGATCGCGAACCGCTCCTCCGCAACGTCGGTCGTCCCGACCAGGAAAACCTCGGGGATAGGGAGTGCGGGCGAGGCGAAGTGTCGCCCGGCGTAGGCGTCCTTGGCGAAGCTCTCCGCCGCCTGCGGTGCCACGCTCAGGCGCAGCACATAATCCCGCCCGTCGGCGGTGCAGGCGAACGCGCGGGAGAAGAAGCCGCCGAAGAGCGGTCGCACGACCTCGGCGTCCGGCGCGAGACGGGCGCGCAGCAACGCCTGGGCGCGGCCCATGTCAGCGGCGACATCGTCGCTCGTCGCTGCGCCCGGGTCGTTGTGCATCGTCGGTTCGGCGGCGCTCATCCCCTCATCGCCCGCCCCCCAGGAAGCTTTCGCCATCGTCTCCACCCCTCATGGATCGACTCAGGCACCAGGGCTACCCCGCGAGCACGCTGTCACACAGTCGTGCGCTGCGATTTGCGTGCCATCGTGCCCTGCCGCAGTGGCACCACCACCCTGTGCCATGCCGCGCCGTCCTTACGCCCAGCCGGTCGCTGCTTCATCTTGTCTTTACGCTCCGTTAGCTTCCCCTTAAGTCTGCCTTAACACAGGCCAACTACCATCATCGTAGGCCACGAGCAGTACAGCAGATGAAAGGGGTTGGCGATGCTTCGAGACCGTCGATACACACGCCGCGATCTGCTCCACGGGGCGTTCGCGCTCGGTGGCGGAGCCGCGCTCGCGACATTCCTGGCCGCCTGTGGCGGCGCGACGACGCCGACGCCGACCGCGCCCGCCACGGGCGGTGCATCCACCGCTCCAGCCGCGCCCGCTGCGGGCGGTGCAGCTAGCACCCCGCCCAGCGTGGCGGGCGGCGCGCGGGCGACGACATCGGCGGCGACGCCGAGCGGTGTGACGAACAGCGGCAAAACGATTCCGGAGCTACGCATCGCGGTCGCGGCGCTGCCGGAAGGGATGGATCCGCTGGAGGCGAGCAGCAACGTCTTCAACCGGGTCAACTACTCCTGCTTCGATTATCTGGTTCGCCTCGATTATGCCAATGGCGGCAAGCTCGCCCCGATGCTCGCCACCGCCTGGCAGCGCACCGACGACCGCACCCTGGAACTGACCCTGCGGCAAGGGGTGAAGTTCCAGGATGGCGCACCCTTCACCGCCGATGATGTCGTCTATAGCTTCAACCGGATCATCACGAACAAGGATGCGAAGCTGGCGCAGGCGAATCCCAGCTACTTCCCCTTCGCCAGCGTCGAGAAGCTCGACGACTATCGGGTGCGGATCGTCGGCACCGGCGTCGATCCGATCCTGGAACGCCGCCTCGCCACGCCGGGCGCGCAGATCATCCACGCCAAGTACCACCAGCAGGTCGGCGCGGCGGAGTATCGGCTCAAGCCGCTCGCCACGGGGCCGTATCGGCTGACCGAGCTCGTCATCGGCGAGCGGATGACCTTCGAGGCGCACCGCGACTACTGGGGCGGCGCACCGGCGGCACAGAAGGTCACGTTCAGGATCATCTCGGAGGTCGCCACCCGCTCCGCCGCCGCGTCGAATGGCGAGGTCGAGTTGATCACCAACGTGCCGCCGGATCAGATCGCGCCCCTCCAGGCGCGCAAGAATCTCGCGGTCAAGAGCAAGACGCTGACGAACGTCCACATGCTCTACTACAACCAGAAGACCGCGCCGTTCGACAAAGCCGCGATCCGGCGGGCGGTGAACTACGCGATCGATCGCCAGGCGCTGATCGACGGCCTCTGGCTCGGCAACGCCGAGGCGATGCGCGGGCTGCAATTCCCCGGCGAGGAGCTCTACAACGTCGATCGTCCCCTGGCAGCGTACGATCCCGAGCGGGCAAAGGCGCTCCTCAAGGAGGGGGGCTACGCGGGCGAGCAGATCACCTACATCGCCGCCTCCCCGAATTACTACACCAACGAGCGCGAGGTCGGCGAGGCGATCATCGGGATGTGGCAGCAAGTAGGGATCAACGGCAAGCTCGTCCTCACCGAACTGGCGCAGAAGGCCAAGGCCTACGCCACGGCCCACGTCACCACCATCTCCGCCACCTCGTTCGTCGGCGATCCGGAAGGCTATGTCTGGCAACCGCTGGGGCCGGATGGGAGCCAGCAGAAGAACGGCTACTGGACCCCTGTCGGCCCGTTCAATCAGCTCGGGCAGGAGGTCCGCACCACGCTCGATCGGCAGAAACGCTACGCCAGCTTCCAGCAGATGCTCGACATCTTCGAGCAGGAAGCGCCGGGGACGGTCCTCTACGCCCCGAAAGAGACCTACGCGATGCAGACGAACATCGGCTGGGAGCCCTACAGCTACTACTACCTCGATCTCCGCCCCTACAACTTCACCGTACTGTAGGGCGACCAGGCAGATCACACCCCCCCGCAGGAAGAAAGGAACCGGACATGGCACAAGCAACGACCACGGCAACCGCGACGCGCGTCACCGCCCAACGTCACGGCCTGACGCTGGCGATGTCGATCGGCGGCGAGGAGGCCGTGAATGAACTTCCCCGGCTGCGCGAGTACGGCGTCGGGGCCGAGATTACCGACTTCATCGGTGTCGCGACCTGGCAGGGCGACTATCGGGCGCACGCCCGGCGTTGGGCCGCGGCGTTACGCGGCTTCCCCGGCGACAAGTGCCTCCACGGTGCCTTCATCGACCTGGCCCCCGGTGCGCTGGAGCCGGAGGTGGTCGCCTTCGCGCGCCGCCGCCATCAGCAATCGTTGGAGATCGCGGCGACGCTCGGCTGCGATCTGCTGGTCGTCCACAGCGACTTCCCGCCGCGCGAGGCGCAGCCGTCGCAACACGCCGAGCGCGCCGCGCGGCTGACCGACTACTTCGGCACCCTCGCCACCGAGGCTGCCCCGCTCGGGATCACCATCGTGATCGAGAACATCCGCGATGGCAACCCGCGCCAGCTCGCCGATCTGGCGGCGGCGATCGCCCTGCCGAATCTCGGCCTCTCGCTCGATGTCGGCCACGCGAACCTCTACGGCCCGACCTACGCGCTCGACGAATGGGCGCTGGCTCTCGCGCCCACCTTGCGCCACGTCCATCTCCACGACAACGACGGACGCTTCGATCGGCACTGGGGCGTCGGCGCGGGGACGATGAATTTTCGCGCCTTCCTCGCCACCGTCGCCGCGCTTGCGCCCGCGCCGCGCGTGACGATCGAGGCGCTGCCACGCGCCGACGCCTGGCAGACGCTCGAAGGGCTGATCGCGGACGGGTGGTACACGCCGTCCGGGCTCGGCGGCACGCACTGACGACGGGGCCGACCGACGCCAATAACGCGAGGGGGCGGGTCATGCAACAGTCGCACGGCCCGCCTCCCGTACACGTCGCGCACCGGCGGGTACGGCGACTCGTCATCCCGCTACGTGGTCAGTCCGCGCTCAGCGCCTCGTAGATGTCCTCGACCGGCTTCGGGAACTCCTGGCGGAACGCGCTCGGGCCGAGGAGGGCGACAAGGCCCTGCTCCAGGTCGGCGCAGTAATTGACGCGCAGGCCGTCCGGGCGGAAGAGGCGCTCGCCGTTGGCCGAGGCGACGTGCAGGATCACCGGCTCGTCGCCATCGAACGTCCGCAGCGTCTCGCGGAGCATGTTCAGCAGTTCGATGTCGCGCCACTGCTCGCCGACCGGTGTGAGATTCACATGGAGTGTGGGGAGGCGTTCGGCACCGGGGCGTTCGAGTTGCACGAAAATCTCGGCGCTCTCGCAGACGAGCTGCACCGCGTCGTGCCGCTGCTCCACCTTGGCGACGATCTTGACGATCTCGTCCTCGACGAAGTAGCTGCTGTGCTTCTCGAAGCAGTCGGGGAAGGCGACCAACTCCACCGCGCCGCTCATGTCCTCCAGCGCCACGATCCCCATCGTCGTATTCTTCTTGGTGATCACGCGGCGCACGGAATTGACCATCGCCACCACCGTGACCTTGCGACCCTCCATCTCGGTCGTCAGGTCGCCGAGCGCGGTCACCCCCTCGCCGATCTCCACCAGCGACAACGGGTGCTCGGAGAAGTAGAGGCCGGTGACCTCCTTCTCCCAGGCGAGGATCGTCTTGCGCGGGATCTCCTCGACTGGCTGTCCGGCCTGTTGCACCATCACCACCGGCGCGGCGGTCGGCGCATCGAGCATCCCGAATAGGCTGATCTGCCCGGCGTCGCGCGCCCGCTGCGCCCGCTGCCCGACGGTCAGCGCGGCGTCGACCTGATCGAGTAATTGGCCACGCCCGCCGAGATCATCCAGCGCGCCGGCCTTGATCAAGCTCTCGATCACGCGCTTGTTGATCAGTTTGCTGTCCACAACGGTGCAGAGCGCTTCAATCGAGGGGTAGCGCTCGTCCGGCTGGTCGGCGCGCGCGGCGATGATCGCGTTGATCGCGCCGACGCCGACGTTCTTCACCGCCGCCAGCCCGAAGCGCACCCCCTGGCGCTCCTCGGGGTGCTCCGCATCGGCGGGCACCGCCTCGATCGAGAAGTCGCGCTGGCTCCGGTTCAGACTCGGCGGCAGGATGGTGATCGGCACGCCGTGCTCGCCCATCCGCCGCACCTCGACCACCCCCTTGACCACCTTGTCGCCGTCACCCATCGCGGTCGAGAGGAAGGCGGCCATGTACTCGGCGGGATAATTCGCCTTGAGGTAGGCCGTCTGATAGGTGATCTGGGCGTAGGCGGCGGCGTGGCTGTTGTGGGAGACGATGCCGTTGGCGATGAAATTGAGCGGACCATCCGGGGCCATCTCGACATCGTAGGTTTGTGCCTCGCCACACGGCTCGATCGAGACGATCGGATCGCCGTTCTGTGCGTGCGCCAGGGCGAGATGGCCCTCAACGACGAATTTGAAGTCTTCTGGCGTGACGACAACATAAGGCAGGTCGCCGTACTTCGCCGCGAAATACTCGGACGATCGGTCCATACCGTCCATTTCCCAGTAGATACCGGCGAAGTAGAAATCGCAGATCCGCCCGTTTGTCAGTACCTTGTGCATCTCGAACGCGACGCCCTGCTCGATCAGCCACTCGCACATGTCGCGCTCGGGCCGACTGGCGCACCACATCCCATTCGAGGCGATCGAACAATGCCCATAGCCGGGGCCGGTGTCGTACGCGGCGCGGACGCTGGCGAGACTCGCCGTTATCTGACGCCGCCGCCACGCCGGATCGTTGACCCACAGCCACTTCACACGCTCGTGCATCGCCGCCACGGCATTGCGTGTCAGCTCAGGGTAGCGGGCATGGACGCGCCGCATGTGCGCGACCTTCTCTTCGGGAGTGCGTGCCGCTTGCCAGCGGGTCATCCGCTCGCTCGCCTTCTGGCGCTGCGCCGGGGAACGATTCAGCCGCGTCATCGTTTCGCGCCGCGCGCGGCGCATATTCTCTGTGACGTTGCGGGGCGCGGTCATCAACTCCATGCCGGGATGTAGCTCGTTGGCGCGCTTATACCCATCCGTCGTCAGGAGGCGATGTTCGGGCGTGACCTTGATCACGCGCGAGGCGGTGACAATTTTCAACAATTCCTTGCGACCGGTCTTGACGATCCGCTGGACATCGTGCGGCCTAATCTCGCCATCGGGCCACATCGCCATGATCGCGGGCGGCTGCGCGCGATAGGCGGCGGCGAGGGTCATCTTCCGCCCATCCGGTAGGACTACTTTCGTCTGTGCATGGGCGCATTTGTTAAACCCGTAACGGGCAAATGGGAGCATCCATTCCCAAATTTCCTGCGCGTCCGCCTTCGTCAGGCCGCCGTGGCTCTGGCAGCCCTTGACGAACTTCTCCTCCTCAGCCTTGAGGACGTCGAGATCCTTCTTGCCGACCGCCTTGCGCAGCTTGTCGGCCTTCTCCCAGTCGTAGCCGGCGATCTCGATCGAGATGAAGAGGATGTCGTCCTGATAGACGAGGACGCCGAACGAATCCTTGAGGATCGGTTCGAGCGACGGGTGCAGATATTTGACCTTCGAGCGGTCGTGCTTCCGCTCGATGTAGAGCGGGATGAAGGGCATCGGACCCGGACGGTAGAGGGCGATCATCGCGGCGATGTCGAGGATCGTGCTCGGCCTCAGGTCTTTGAGGTACTTCCGCATCCCCCCCGACTCGACCTGGAAGAGCCCGGTCGTCTCGCCGCTGGACAGCAGCTCGTACGCCTTCGGGTCGGTCAACGGCAGCTTTTCCGGGTCGATGTCCAGCCCGCGATATTCCTTGAGGATCTTCACCGCGCGACCGAGGACGGAGAGGTTCGCCAGCCCGAGGAAGTCCATCTTCATCAAGCCGATCGTCTCGGCGTTCCGCATGTCGTACTGGATCAGCAGCTTCTCGCCGCCGCCGGTATCCTTCTGTACCGGCGCATACGTCATCACCGGCTGCTCGGTGATGATGACCCCGGCGGCGTGCGTCCCAGCGTTGCGCGTCACCCCTTCGAGGCGGCGCGCGGTGCTCATCAGCCGCGAGACGGCGGGATCGCTCTCCTCCATCTTGCGGAGTTCGGGGACCGTCTCCAGGGCGCGATCGAGGCCGCTCCCCAGCGGGATCAGCTTGGAGATCTTGTCGACATCGCCGTAGGACATCCCCATCACGCGCCCCACGTCGCGGATCGCGGCCTTTGCTTCCATCGTCCCGAAGGTGATGATCTGCGCGACCTTGTCCTCGCCGTACTTGCGCGTGACGTACTCGATCACCTCCTCGCGCCGGGAGTCCTCGAAGTCCATGTCGATGTCGGGCGGGGAGGGGCGGAAGGGATTGAGGAAGCGCTCGAACGGCAGGACGTAGACGAGCGGATCGACCGAGACGATCCCGAGGCCGTACGAGACGAGCGAGCCCGCCGCCGAGCCTCGGGTGGTGATGACGATTCCCTGCTCGCGCGACCAGTTGGCGAAGTCCTGGACGATCAGGAAGTAGGCCGGGTAGCCCTTCTGGACGATGATCCCCAGCTCGTACTCGACCCGGTCGAGGTACTCCTGCGGCAGATCCTCGGTGCCGGGCGCGTGCCACGCGGGCGGGACATCGTCGATACCGATGCCGAGCAAGCCCTCGCGCTTGCGCTTGCGGAGCCCCGCCAGCACCTGATCGCGCAGGTGCTCCTCGGTCGTCTTCTCCTGCGGCACCGGGAAATGCGGCAGGATCCAGGTGCCGGTCTTGATCTCCAGCTCGCACATCGAGGCGACCAGGCCGGTATTGCTGACCGCCTCCGGGACGTGCGCGAAGATTTCCGCCATCTCGCTCGGCGGGCGGAAGAAGTTGGTGTTGCTCGTCATCTTCATGCGCTTCGGGTCATCGAGGGTCTTGCCGGTCTGCACGCAGATCAGGACGTCCTGGATCGCCATGTCGTCCTGATTGAGGTAGTGGACGTCGGCGGTGCAGACGAGCGGCAGGCTCAGATCCTTGCTCAGCTCGATGATGCCGCGATTGACGACCTCCTGCTCGGGGATCGTCGGGTGATTCTGCAATTCGAGGAAGTAATTACCCTCGCCGAAGATGCCGCGATAGAGCTCGGCGATCCGCTTCGCCTCGTCGTAGTTCTCCGCGATCAGCGCGCGCGGCACCTCGGCACCGAGGCAGGCCGAGAGGCCGATCAGCCCATCGGAGTACTCGCGCAGGATGTCGTGATCGATGCGGGGCTTGTAATAGAAGCCCTCGGTGTGCGCCAGGCTCGTCAGCTTGATCAGGTTCTGGTAGCCCTGGGCGTTCTTCGCCAGCAGGACCAGGTGATAGTTTTCGGCGTCGGCCTTGCCGCTCTTCGCGCGCATCCCGCGCGGCGCGACGTAGGCCTCGACTCCGATGATCGGCTTGACCCCCGCCTTATGTGCCGCCTCGTAGAAATTGATCGCGCCGTAGAGGGCTCCATGATCGGTGAGGGCGACGGAGCCCATGCCGAACTCGCGCGCGCGCTTCATGTAGTTGTCGATCTTCCCGAGCCCGTCGAGGAGGGAGAAGTCGGTGTGCAGATGCAAATGCACGAAGTCGCTGCTCATGCGGCCCTCTTCTCCTCATTCGCTGCGGCCCGGCCCGATCGCTACCGGGGCGCGGCGGTGTGGTGCGAAATCGCGCGGAAGGAAGCCGTCGCGTCGCGCCCGCCGAACCGACAGCTACCCGTCCCGCCCGGCATGAACCCCACAGCCGAGGCGGCGGGGCGCGTGCGCCAGGGGCGGAACGGGCGTTCTGTACGTTCGGGATTGTACCCCCTCTAGGAGGCGAGCGCAATCTCCGTCAGGTTGTTCAGCAACTGGCGCAGGTTATCGCGCTTCTCCGGGGCCATCGACTCGTCGTGCAGCAGGCGGTAGATCCGCGTCACCGCCGGTTCGTCGGAGACGGCGTTCTCCGGCTGGTCGGGGAAGAAGCCCGCCGCGATCAGGAGACGATCCTTCGCCTCGGGCGCGAGGACGAGCCCGCGCGCGAGCTTGCCGATGGCCTCGCGCGTCGGGGAGCGTTGCCCGCTCTCCAAACGACTGACCAGGCTGTGATCCATCTCCGCCTCGGCGGCCAGCTTCTCCTGCGACCAGCGCTGCCCTTCGCGGTGGCGCTTCAGCAGGCCCCGGAACTCTTCGTTGCCACGGGGCGGACGCTGCGCCTCGCGCTCGGCCCGCTCGCCAGCTTCGACACCCGCCATTTCGTCACCCGCCTTCCGCAAAGAGGTCGCCCGTCAATCTCGATATTGACAGAATAGCACCTTTTTGCCACATCGTCAAGAGTCATCGGGGTTATCCACATACCCTTGACGAATCGGCAGAGTCGTCGTGCCGTCCCGACCAGAAAGCTGTGCAGGCCGCACGAAACGACTGTCGCGTTGCTGTCATCGAAGCCGCACACTCGTCCGCTATCGTGGAAGACACAGGTTATCCGCGATAGCGGATGCGGGTTTTCTCGTTTCTGGGATGGGAATATCGCGTTTCCCACCTTCGGTCGGCACTGGTGGGTAGCGATGGCGATAGCGCATGGTCGGTGCGGTGCTATACTCTCGGCGAGCGTCATGCGGCACCGCGCCACAGGCGACACCATGATTCGGCGGCGGCGTCCTCGCCGCCATCACGGAAGGATCCCGTGCAACACCTCACCGCCGCCGAGCAACCACTCCTCGCCGGTTCCCTGCACGAGTACCTCGATACCCTTGCCTCGTCCGCCCCGGCCCCCGGCGGCGGCAGCGTCGCCGCCCTCGCGGCGGCGCAGGGCGCGGCCCTGCTGAGCATGGTCCTCAATCTGACCCTCGGGCGACCGCGCTTCGCCGCGAGCGAGGAGGAAGGGCGCGCGATCCTCGCGGAGGCGGCGCGACTGCGCGCGGAGTGCGCGGCGCTGATCGACCGCGACGCCGCCGTGCTCGGCGCGCTGATCGCCACGTACAAGTTGCCGAAGGGCACCCCCGAGGAACGGGACATCCGCACGACGACCCTCGCCGCGCGGACCCGCGCGGCGACCGAGGTGCCGCTCGCGGTGGCGCGGGCGGCGGCGGGGCTCCTACCCCTCTGTCGACGGCTCCTGCCGCTCGGCAACCCGACCGCCGTCAGCGACATCGGCGTGGCGGCGACCTGCGCGGTGGCCGGATTCCGCGCCGCCGAATTGAACGTGCTGATCAATCTAGGGCAACTGGAGGACGAGGCGTTCGTAGCGTCGGCCCGCCAGGAGCTGGACGAGCTGGGGAACGGACTCGAAGACGAGGCGACGGCGATCCTGACAGCGGTGCGCGAGCGGCTGTAGCGCCGGATCGTCGCATGATGGGGATCGCAACTGCCGGGGCCGGGCGACTCCCCTCCCCTACCGGTTCCAGAGCGAGAGGGAGGTGAGCGGATTGGAGCGAGACGACGAGATGACGGCGACGATCCTCGATGGCCGCGCGGTGGCCGAAGCGTTGCGCGGCGAACTGCACACCGAGGCGGCACACCTCGCCACGCGGCTTGGCTTCACCCCGACGCTCGCCATCGTCACCGTCGGGGAGGATCCGGCGTCCCGCTCCTACATCGCGGGGATCAAGCGCGCGTGCGAGCGGGTCGGGATCGCCTGCCGCACGCGCGCACTGCCGGACACGGTCGGGGCCGATACCCTCCGCGCGACCGTGCGCGAACTCAACGCGGAACGGGCGGTCTGCGGCGTCCTCGCCACCCTGCCCCTCCCGCCGGGTTTGCCGCTCGGCGCGATCGCCGACACCCTCGATCCGGCGAAGGACATCGACGGCATCACCCCGACGAATGCCGGACGCCTCGCCCTCGGGCAACCCACCTTCGCCCCCAATACCCCGTCCGGTGGCATGGAAATCCTGCGCCGCTACGAGGTCCCGATCGCCGGGCGACACGCGGTGGTCATCGGCCGCAGTGGGATCGTCGGCAAGCCGATGGCCCTCCTCCTCCTCGCGGCCGACGCGACCGTCACCATCTGCCACAGCCACACGCGGGATCTCGCCGCCCTCGTCCGGCAGGCCGACATCGCCGTCACCGCCACCGGGCGGGCGGGGATCGTGACCGGGGCGATGCTGAAACCGGGTGCGACGGTCATCGACTTCGGGATCAACTTCCCCGATTCGGCGGGCGGCAAGATGGTGGGGGATGTGGACTTCGCCTCGGCGGCGCGCGTGGCCGGTGCGATCACCCCGGTCCCCGGCGGCACCGGCCCGGTCACCACCATGATGCTGATGCGGAACACCCTGGCGGCGGCGCGCACCCTCCTCATTCCGTAGCACTCGGGCACCTCGATACCGCGCTCGTCAGCCCACGCACTCCGGCGTATGGTGCGGCAAGGTCGGGCGTGCGATCACGATCCCTGCGGCATGAGGATGATCTCCGGGCGGCAGCCGAAGCGGACAGAGGGGCGCACCAGGCCGAGGCCGCGACCGGTGTATTGGATCATCTCGCCGACCTGATACCACCCCTGCGGATACTTTTGCCCCAGCGACGGCTGGATCAGCGGCCCGGCCAGTGGGAGGCGAACCCGCCCGCCGTGCGAATGGCCAGAGAGTTGCGGAGCGAAGCGTCCGGTGGCGGCGCTGCTATCGGCGAAGTCGGGCTCGTGGGCCAGCACGATCGCCACGCCATCCTCCCGCCCATCCTGGGCCGACCGCAGCCGGTTCAGCACCCGATCGAGCCGCGATTTCCCCTCCCGGTGATCGTCGATCCCGCCAAGGTAGAGCGCGGCACCGCCGCGCCGCACGACGTGGGGATCGTTGGCGAGTTCGCGGACGTTGCCCGCCACGAGCGCCTCGCGCACCCTCGCCGCATCGGCCCAATGATCGTGGTTGCCGAGGGCCGCGAAGACCCCATCGCGCGCGCAATCCGCGCAGGGCGGCGGCGAGCGGGCGGCGTATCGTGCCGCCGCGGCGACGAAGTCGCCGGTGATCGCGATCGGGTCGGGGGGGCAAGCGCATTGGTCGTGGCCACGATATCGAGGAGGCGCGCGGGCGTCATCCACGGGTCCAGGCGTCTATGGCGCAACCGGTGGGCGGCATGGTAGGCCTTTTGTCCCGCGGCACCGCCACACCGCGATCGACGATGAGCGACCGGGACAGGCTATACTTGCGCCGCACGACCGGAGTGGCGCGTAATCGGAGGAGGAGATGCAGGAACAATCGCTCGATCTGGCGAAACGGGCGGCATTGTTGGCACTGCCGTGGGCGGCGGGCTTCGCGGCGATCCTCACCTTCACCGGGATCATCCCCTGTTGCAATTTCCTGGTCTTCCCCCTCGGGGCGCTGGCCTTGGGCTACCTGACCGCCACGCGCCTCGGCCTCCACCCGACCCAGGAGGCGAAGCAATCGTTCGCGCTGACGATCGGGCTGACGATCGGCGCGCTGACCACGGTCGCCGCGCTGATCGCATCGCTGGTCACGCAGGGCATCTCCCTCGGCATCGTCGCCCTCCTGGGCATCTCCAGCAGTCAATCGGGCTTCGATTTGCTGACGAGCAGCCTCGGGATCGGCGTCTCGCTGCTCGTCACCCTGCTCGTCACGGTCATCGGCGGCCTAATCTTCGGGGTGATTTTCGGCTGCCTCGGCAGTTATCTCGCCCTCGACCGTCAACGCCCGCGCGAGTCTTACTATTAAGGGGAACGCGCTCGATTCCTCCAGGGCAGCGGTCCGGTGATCCCTCTGCCCCGATGCCCGATTCGCGTGCTTCTCGGCGCGAACAGGGTGCCTGGCGCGGCGGGCGATGCGAAAGGGAACCAAGGGGCAGAAGACTGGTATCGCGATCCCCGTGCGATCGGGCCAGTCCACACCATGACATGGCGGTCCCTTGTATAGACTGGCGGGGGCGCGAGGCAGGCGGCGAGGGCACCCGAAGTCTTGGCCTTGCGGCGTTGGATTCTGGGCGGTGACACTGGATGGCTGGGGCGGGCACGACGCGACCCACCGGCTGGGCTCGGTACGCAAAAGGTAGGAGAGCGTGGGGACGCGGCGAGCGACGGACGAACCGGGGTCTGGCCCCGCACCCACGCCAGCGGCGGAGAAGAAGGGCGAGGTGGACCACGGTGCTGGCGCAGCCGCCGGTCCGACGCCCACGAATCGCAGGAAGTTGAAGAAGGCCGCAGACGCCGAGCGCCGGGAGCGGCATCGCCTGGCCGAGGCGCGCAGCGAGGCCGAGCGGGAGCAGCGCCGCGCGGACAACCGCGCCGCCCGGGAACGAGATGCCGCCGAACGCGCCGCACGGCAGCGCGTCGCCGACGCGGCGCAGGAGCGGGCGCGACAGGAGGAAGAGCAGCGACGGCGAGAAGAGGCGGCGCGCGTCCGGCGCGCGGCGGCTGCGGTCGCTGGCACCCCGGCGGACACCGACGCCGTGGCGGGGCGGGAGACGACCCGGCGGCGCGTGGAGGAGGAGCGTCGGAGCGCCGCAGCCCAGGCAGCCGAACGAGAGCGGAAGCGGCTGGCGGAGGCGGCACGCCGCGCCGCACGAGCCGAGCGTTCGCGCCGCCAGGCCGAGCGGAAAGCCGAACAGCGCCGGGCGAAGGACGAGGAGCGCCGCGCCGAGCGCGAGGCCGTCCGCGCCCGCGCGCTCGGTGCCGATCCCTACGTAACCCTGGACATCGAGCCGGACGCGACCGCCGAGGAGGTGGCCCGCGCGTATCGTCGGCTCGCTCGAACGCTCCACCCGGACCTGCACCGCGAGGGGACACCGCAGGAGCGCGCGGCGCGCGAGGCCGCGATGAAGCGTGTCAACGTTGCCTATGGCCTCCTGGGCGACCCGCAGCGCCGTAGGGCCTACGACCGAGTGCGGGGTACTGTCAGGGGCTGAATCATGGCCTCGATCCCACAAGGCTCCTCAAAAGCTGGCGAGGGGCGCGGTCAGGATGGCCGCGCCCCTCGCCTATTCAACATACGATCCGCCTACCCGCGACGAGCGCCCCGGTCAGTACCCCACCGGATGCCGCCCCTGCCACGGGCCGTCCCGCTCGACCACCCGCCCCGCTTGCAGCACGCGCAGCTCGTCCCACGGTCGCCCGATGATCTGCGTCGCCAACGGCAGCCCGTCCGCCGTCAGACCGGACGGGACGACGATCGCCGGCCAGCCGAGGCAGTTGAAGGGGTGCGAGTAGCGCGTGTTGCTGCTCGGGTCGCCGAGCGCGGGCGCGCCATAGGCGAGCGCCGGGGACGACAGGAGATCGAACCGCTCCCACAACCCAGCGCAGCGCGTCCGCAGGACCGCGCGTGTCTGCTGCGCCCGCACATAGTCGTTCGGCCCGTAGGCGTAGGCGACGAGCAGGCGGTAGCGCGGGAACGCGCCGAGATCGAGCGGGCGCTCGCGCAACGATCGCTCGTGGTAGGCGGTCGCCTCCATGCCGATGATCGGCGAACCGACAACGCGCAACGCCTCCAATTCCGGCAATTCGATATCGACGATCTCCGCCCCCGCGTCGGCCAGGGCGCGCAGCCCCGCCTCCCACGCCGCGACCGCGTCCGCGCCGGGCGCACCGAGCGGCGAGCCATCCTCGCGGATCGCACCGATCCGCAGGCCGTGCATGGTCGCCGGGGCGTCGAGGTCGCGCGTGAAGTCGGGTACCGGGCCGCGTCGCGTGCGGCGATCGGCGGGATCGTACCCGGCCAGGAGATTGAGGACGAGCGCGGCGTCGCGCACCGAGCGCGTCATCGGGCCGAGATGATCGAGCGACCAGGAGAGGGTGATCGCCCCGGCGAGGCTGACGCGCCCGAAGGTCGGCTTGAGGCCGACGATCCCGCAGAGGGCGCTGGGGGTGCGGATCGAGCAGCCGGTGTCCGAGCCGAGCGCGCCGTACGCCAGCCCCGCCGCGACCGCCGCCGCCGACCCGCTGCTCGACCCGCCGGTGTCGCGCTCCAGATTCCAGGGGTTGTGCGTGGTGCCGTAGTGGACGTTCAGCGAGGAGGGGCTATAGGCGAACTCGCTCATCCGCGTCTTGCCGATCAGGATCGCGCCCGCTTCCTTCAGGCGGCGCACGGCGGTCGCGTCCTCGGCGGGGAGCCAGTCGGCCAGGATCTTCGAGCCCGCCGTCGTGGCGATCCCGGCGGTCGCCAGCAAGTCCTTGATCGCGAACGGTATGCCGTGGAAGGGGCCGCGATAGCGCCCCGCCGCGATCTCCGCCTCCGCCTCCCGCGCCGCCGACCGCGCCTCGTCGGCGAGGACGAGTTGGTAGGCGTTCAGCGCCGGGTCGTGTTCGGCGATCCGCGCCAGCATCAACTCGGTCAGTTCGGTCGGCGCGACCGTCCCCGCCGCGACTGCCGCCGCCACGACGTGCAACGGCGCGAACGGGTCGCGCGGATCGCCCTCGTCAGTTTCCGGCCCGGCGGACGTGCCGAGTGCGGCGAGGGTGTCGGGCGCGCTGCTGTCCGCCCAGTCTTTCAGATCGTCGGGGATGGTATCGGGCGGCGTCTGCGCGACCAGGGCGGCGAAGGCATCGACGTTCCCCAGGAACGGGCCGTCCACGATCAGCGCCACATCCTCGTCACTTAACGCGATCCCGGCGCGCGCGGCGTTGGCGCGCAACCGCGTTAGCGTCCCGTCGTTCATGGCAGTGTCGGCCATCTTGCCACCCTCCGTAGCGTACGCCCACACCGATAATCCGGGGTCGGCGCCATACGCCTTCCCCCGAGGCGGGACAAGTCCGTCTCTCCGATCAAGGGCGTCGGATACGGGCCGACGGCCCACGGCGCATTATGCCCGATCCCGCCCGATCGCGCGCCGCTCGGTGCCGGGGCGCGTGTGCTACACTTCGAGCGAGAAGTGTACGTACTTCACGTAGGAAGCGATAGGCCAGCGCGATGCCGATCACCCTCCTCCCCCCCGATCTCGTCGGGCAGATCGCCGCCGGTGAGGTGGTAGAGCGCCCCGCCTCCGCCGTTAAGGAATTGCTGGAGAACGCGCTCGATGCGGGCGCGCGCCGGATCGCGATCGAGGTGCGCGCCGGTGGCCGCGATCTCCTCAAGGTGATCGACGACGGCTGCGGCATCCCGCGCGATGAATTGCTCCTCGCCTTGCAGCAACACGCCACCAGTAAGCTGCGCTCGGCGGACGAACTGGCGCGAATCGCCACCCTCGGTTTTCGGGGCGAGGCGCTCGGCTCGCTCGCGGCGGTGGCACAGGTGACGGTCGTCAGCCGCCCCCCCGATGCGCCGAGCGGCTACGAGATCGTCGGGCACGGGGCGGGGCGGAGCACCCCGCGCGCCCTCGCCGCGCCGCCCGGCACCACGATCAGCGTCCGCGAGTTGTTCGTTAACGTCCCGGCCCGCCTCAAATTCCTCCGCGCGGCGGCGACGGAGCACGGCGTGATCGGGCGGATCGTCACCGCCTACGCCCTCGCGCGCCCCGATGTCCGCTTCGAGCTGAGCATCGACGGGCGACGCACGCTGGCGACCGACGGGGCCGGGGATCGCCTGAACACGATCGTTGGCATCCACGGCGCGGAGGTCGCGGCGCAGATGCTGCCGCTCGATCCCGGAGTCGCCGAGGTGCCGGATGTGCGCGTCAGCGGCTACGTCAGCGCGCCCGCCCTCAACCGCGCCCACCGGCAGGGGATCTTGCTCTTCGTCAACGGGCGCTGGATTCAGAACCGGGCGCTCGGCTTCGCGCTGGAAGAGGCGTACCACAGCCTGCTGATGATCGGGCGGCACCCGCTGGCGATCGTGGACATCGCCCTGCCGCCGGAACTGGTCGATGTCAACGTGCATCCGACGAAGAGCGAGGTGCGCTTCTTCGACGAGCGCGCCATCTGCCGCGCGCTCAGCCGCGCCACGCGCGCCGCCATCCTGGAGCATGGTCGCACTGCCATCCCCGACTTCACCCTGACCAGCCCCGTTTACGACGAGCCCGCGATCCAGGGGCGCTTCGACGCCGGGCAGCACCTCCGCTGGCCGGATCCCGGCACCGGCACGACAGCCCCCTTCCCGACGTCGCACACCCCAGGGGCCGAGCGCATCGCGATCGCCCCCCTCCCGGAACGCGACGGCCTCCCCGCGACGACCCTGGCACGGCTGCCCCAGCCGCCGCCCGCGCCCGCCACGCCGCGCCCCACCCCGGAGCGACCGATCGGCAAGCTCCCGCCGCTGCGGGTGCTGGGCCAGGTCGGGGCGTCCTACATCATCGCCGAGGGGCCGGAGGGGGTCTTCCTGATCGATCAGCACGCGGCGCACGAGCGGATCCTGCTCGATCAAATCCTGGCCGGGATCGAACAGGCCACGCCCGAGAGCCAACTCCTGCTGGAACCACTCCTCCTCGACCTCACCCCGCCGCAGATCGAGGCGATCGAGAGCGCGGCCACCGATCTGGCGGCGCTCGGCTTCGCCCTCGAACCGTTCGGCGCGCGCGCCTGGGCGGTGCGCGCGGTCCCGGCCCCGCTCGCCACGCCACGCACGCGCAACCTCGGCGAGACGATCGTGGCGATCCTCGAAGAGGCCGCCCAGGGGGGGCAAGGACTGAGCTGGCTCGAACGCCTCGCCGGGACGACCGCCTGCCACAGCGCGATCCGCGCCAATCAGCCACTCACAATGGAAGAAATGCGCGCGCTGATCGGCCAACTCGAACGGACCACCCTGCCGCGCACCTGCGCGCACGGTCGCCCCACGATGCTCCAGGTCGAATTGGGCACCCTCGAACGACAGTTCGGTCGCCACGGCTGAGGTGCCGTCGTACGCTACAAGCGCGTTCGGACCGACACGGTATGCGACAATCAAAGCGGAGGTGGCCCAGCCATGCATTCTGCGATGAATATCAACCCGGGAAGTGAGCTCAGCCAACGACTCAAAGAGGCGGTGGCGGAGAAGAAGCCGGTGCGGCTGACGAGCGGCGATACCGTCTATATATTACAGGTACAAGCGCACGAGATGACTCCAAACACCGAGCGGCGCTACGATCCGACGCACATTCGCCAGGGACTTGCCCGCAGTAGTGGCGCATTGAGGGGCGTTGATCTGGCCGCGCTCAAGAAGGAGCTGCACGAGGCCCGCGAGCAAGACAGCACAAGGCGGTCCGCGTAACCGATGGCATACCGTATCGACACCGACATTGTGCTCGACCATCTCGCTGCGGTTCCCGCCGCGACTGAACTTCTCGATATGCTAGCAGATAGCGCCCTCTGTATCTCCATCATCACCTACATGGAAACATATCAGGGCGTACTACGTAGCACTCATCGGCACGAGTCACAAGAGCAATTCGAGGCGTTCGTCGCCGTTGTACCGGCGCTTCCACTTTCAGAGGAAGTCGCTCACCGTTGCGCCGAACTGCGAGAGACGCTGCGAGCGCAAGGTCGGCGGGTACGCGCACGCGCCCTCGATCTGATCATCGCAGCCATCGCACTCGAAAACAACTTGATACTCGTCACGCGCAACACGCGTGACTATGCCGATATCCCGGGGCTTCGTCTCCATCAGGCGTAGCGCAGCGGGGTGGTCAGGAGCGTTCCTGCCCGTTCGACGCCGCTGCACGGGTCGCCAGCTCGTCGAGCCACGCCTTATCCTCGACTCGGAGCAGCGCCGGATTGAAGAGCTGTGCGAGGCAGAAGAGCGCGATGACGGCCCCGCAGCCGACGATGACCGCGCCGGCACCGAACGCCCCGCCGAACGTTCCCGCGATCACGGAGGCGAGCGGCAGGGTACATTGCGCGATGAGCCGCCGCACCGCGAAGACGCGCCCCTGCATCGCACGCGGCGTCTGTGTCTGCCAGATGGTCTGCGAGTGGGCGTTCAGGATCGGATTCGCGAACGCGAAGATGAACAGCATCGCCACGCTGAGGGGGAGCAACGGCGACAGCCCGAGGACGACCGTCGCCACGCCCCCCAGGAGCATCGGGACGACAACGCCGTAGACGCGGCGGGACCGCAACCCGCCCCAGGCGCTGACGATGATCCCACCCGCGACCCCGCCGACGCCGAGCGCGGTGCTGAGGGTTGCCAGGGCCGATTCGTAGCCGAAACCTCGCGCCGTCCAGTCGGCGGCGAGGGTGAACTTGACCAGCAGGGGGAGCAGGATGACGACGGGTGTGCCGGTCAGATTGGCGACGGCGAAGGTGCCGAGCAGCCACAGCAGCGGGCGGCGGCGCCAGATGTAGACAAACCCGACCCGCACATCGGCCCACAGGCCCGGGGTCGCCCGCCCGCTCGTCGCGGCGGGGAGCGGCGAGGGGATGACGAGGAAGAGCAGCACCGCCGCCGTCGCGAAGAACGTGAGGCCGTCGAGGGCGATGGCGAAGGCCGTGCCGTCCGCGAAGCGCCCGATGGCCGCGCCGATACCACCCGGTATGGTCCCCTGGCGGGCCAGGGCCGGGAGCGCGATCAAGGTGGCGGCGAGCGCGGGCGCGAACAGGAACGAGAAGTTCTGCATCGTCTGCATCATGCCGTTGGCGCGCGGTAACAGCCGTTCCGGGACCAGCATCGCATACGAGGTATCGAAGGCCGCATAGTGCAGGGATTCCGCCGCCGAATAGCAGGCCAGCAGGGTGAGCAACAGCCAGAGTTGCAGCGTCCCCGTCGCCAGGGTCGCCGCCAGGATGAGGCAGAGGACGCCATTCGCCACCCCGGCGACGAGCATGGTGCGCCGGCGGTCGTGCCGGTCCACCCACGCCCCGGCGAGGGGCGCGCCGAAGACGGCAGGCAGCGCGTAGGCCAGCGTCGTCGCGGCGAGCGCGAACGCCAGCGCGGCCCGTTGTTCCGGTCGCGCGTAGAGGGTCTGGGCGAGCCAGATGTTCGCCGCGAAGAGCGTCAGCGCACTCCCGATCAGCGAGAAGGATTGCGAGGCCCAGAGGACGACGAAGGTGCGGAAGCCGTGCGCGGGCGGCAGATATGGCACGGCCGCACCTTCCTCGACGGTCGGCATCATCAGACTCCCCTCAGCCGATCCTGATCGCCATATCCCGGCCTCTGCTTACTCGGTAAGTCTGCTCCGTCACCCCAGGGTGGCATACCGCTATAGCGAGTTAGTCGCCATCGCGCGGATAGTCTTCGCCGTCCCAAGGTGACGTACATATCTTCTCCGGTACGCCGTCATCCGCACCCCTTACAATCGAGATATCTTTGTTTCAAGGATGATATCACGAGAAAGGCCGCGACTCCAGCGAGAAGGAAGGTAACGACGTGGTCCGGGCTTGTCCATACGCACCGAGCGACGCGGCGCGGTAGACCGCGCCGCGCGTAAGGGATCGACCCCGTCTGTACCCAGCTCGCAGAAGCGGAGGGACTCCCGAGCCGGGTCTTGGGGCTGCGCCGGTGCCACAGGGGGGCACAGCCGAGGGCTTGCGTCCCCGGACGCCAGGGAGCGGATACAGCAGGCCAGCCCAATTGCGCCCTGCCCTAGAAACAGCTTTTCAACGCCCCGACTTCGCCCCGTACGTGAACCACACGTCGCGGAACTTCAACTCGTAGTTGTCGCGGATCGCCGCCAGGACTTCCGGCGTCCAGATCGCGTCGCGCGGGTTTGCCGGGAGAATCACCAGGGCGAAGCGCCTCGCCCGCAGGTCGTCGAGCAACTGCTGCTGGTCCCAGCGTCCCGCGCGCGCGAGCGCCGCCATCGCCTGCGGATCGTCGTAGGGCACCCCTTTCCCGGCCAGGATGTTCAACCCGATCTCCTCGGAGAGCACCTCACCGGGGGTGTTGCGGATGTTGGTCACGATCAGGTCGAGCTGGCGGCGAGTCTGCGGTGTCGGGTCGGCCAGCTCCTGCGCGTACCATTTGTCCGGGGTCCAGCCGGTGACGAGCTGCGCCGCCAACAGCGCCACAAGCGGCCATGCGACGAGCGCCGCCCGCCGCGAGCCGTCGAAGACCACGGCGAGCGCGCAGCCGACGGCCAGGGCGCTCGCCGCCGCCAGCTCGATCAAGTGATCGTGGTCGGCCCCCTCGACGCCGATCGTCGCGACGAAGCCGAGCTCACAGACGAGGTAGAACGGGGCGATACTCGGGCGGCGCAACCAGACCAGCGTCAGGGCACCGACCACCGCCGCCGCGAGGGTCGGCCAGAAGTCGCGCAGGAAGAGCGCGCCGAAGTTGAGGACGAGTTGGGGTTCCCAGCGCAGCCGCCGGTCGGCCACGATGTGCCGGAAGAACTCCCCGCCGGTCAGTGCCGTCAGCGCGACGAACGGCAGCAGCCCGCCGACCGCCCCGGCGAACACGAAGCGGAGGGCCGGGCGAGCGCCCGCCCAGCGGAGGAGGAAGAGGGTTGCGGCGAGGGGCGCGGCGAGCGTTGTCTGCTTGGTGAAATAGGCGGCGATGAACGGGACAATCGCCCAGAGGTACGCCCCACGCGGCGAGCGCCACGAGCGCTGCACGATCAGCAGCCCGAGCATCGCCAACGCCAATGCCGGGATCGTCGGCTTCACCCGCACCGCCCAGATGATCCCCGGCGTGAAGGTCGCCAGCCCGGCCATGCTCACGAACGCACCCAGGAGTCCGGTACGGCGCGGCGTGGCCTGCCAGATCAGCGCGCCAACCGTCGCCAACAGCGTCAGCCACGCGCCGAGGGCGATCAATCGCCCCCCGGTGTAGACCGTATCGGAGAGCCGCAACGTCGCCGCGACCGCCGCGAAGTAGAGCGGCGTGTACGGGCCGGAGACGAAGCCGTGGCGCTCCGGGCCGTTTGCGACGTAGATGCTCTCCCCGCGCGCCAACTCCTTCGCTTCCCAGACCATCAGGCTCTCCGAGCCTTGCATCGGGTAGGGCCAGCGGAGCATCGTCACCCAGAAGGAGAGGATGGTCGGCACGGCGTGGATCAGCGCGATCACGGTGGTCGCCGCGATCAGCAGGGCGGGCAGGAGGCGCAGGAGCACCCCGCCCCACTCGGCCCGATCGGCCGCGCCCGGTGACCATCGTGCCGACCCCGCGCGACTCATCGGCGCACCGTCGCGGTCGCCTGCGTCGCCGCCGCCAGTGTCGGGAACGCGACCTGCCCCGACGCGAGGGTTTGCGCGCCAGCGCCGGTCGTCGCGCCCGATCCCGGCAGGCTGATGGTGAGGCCATCGAGCGCACGCCCGGTCCCGTTCGTCACGCCGAGTCGTGTCCCCCCGGCCAGCGGCAGCGCCACCAGATCGACGGCCCGCGTCGCGGTGCTGTAGGTGGCGATCTCCGTCACTGGCGCGATCCAGAGGCCCTGATCGCGCTGTGCGGCGGCATAGGCGACGATCCGCGTCCAGACCTCCTGGCCGCTCTGCTCCAGGCTCTCGTTCGGATGGTCCCAGAGGCTGTGGTAGCCGCGCACCGCCACCGTGACATCGATCCGCGCCAGTGCCTCGTTCTCGGCCTCCGTGTTCGAGGCGAGGTAGAAATCGGGGAAGGCAAGCAGGTTCGGGTCGCCGACGATCCGGTCGAGCTCGTACGGATGCCGCAACGGCTGCTCCTTCGTCTGGTAGAGCCGCGTCAGGATCGTCATGCCGACCCGCTCGAAGGCCGTCCAGAAGGGGGCGTCGAGGCTGTTGCTGCTCGTCCAGGGGAAGGCGAACGAGCGCGCGGCGGGGAGGCCCAGCGCCGTGGCCGCACGCTGCCAGAGGGCGAGATCGGCGGCGAGCTGGTCGGGGGTGACGCCGCGCACGTAGAGGTGACCGAACGAGTGCGAGGCGATCTCGTGCCCCTCCGCCGCCAATGCGCGCGTCTCCGAGGCGAAATACCACGCCGGGGCCAGCGCCTCGGTCGTGCAGGGGTCGTTCTCGTACCAGGGGTGCGTGCGCCACCAATCGCTCCCCCACCCGTTGGCGGCGTTGGCGTTGCGGTAGATCGGGTCGCCGTTCGGTTTCTGGCAGGTCGGATTCCCGTCGAGCAGGTTATAGCCGGTCGCGTAGAAGGTCGCCTTGATCCCGTAGCGCGCGAAGAGATCGGCCAGGAAGCGCGCGCCATCGCGCATCCGCTGCCCCTTGTCCGCCGCATCGGACACCGATGGCCCGCCGTCCGCACCGATGCCTACGCCACCCGCCTCGCCGGTGTTGTCGCTGCGGGTGTGGATCAGCCCCCCCATCGCCGACTCCCAGTCGAAGCTGAAGGCCAGCGCGGCGCGGCGACCGTCCGGGAACGGCTCCACGCGCACCCCCGCCGCCAGCGTCAGCTGCGGGTCGCGCGCCGTCGCCACATCGCCCACCGATTCGAGTCGCAGCCGTAAACCCGCCGCGCCGGGTGGCGCGGCAAAGGTCGCCTGCACGCCGCGCGCGAGGTCGAACAAGGCGCTCTGCGTGGTGATGCTCGCGCGGGTCACGTCCTCCCAGGCGAAGGTCGCGCGCAATCGCCCCTCGCCGACGAGATGGAAGGCGTAGACTTCCCCCGGTCGCACATCGAGCCACGGCCCGACCGCCACCGAGCCCGCTTCCAGGCGCAGCGCGATCGGCGTCGCCTCGCCCTTGCCGCGCTCGAAGGTCCAGAGCGCGCGCGGGCCGCCGGTCGTATCGAGCGCGAATGGCGCGGCGTAGTTCGTCGCCGGTGACGGCTCGGCGGCGACGGCGGCAGCACGCGCGGGCACCGCCCGGCTCGGTAGCAACGACAGTGGGAAGGCAAGCGCGCACGCCAGAAGCAGCGGCAGGAAGACGCGCGGCTGCGGGCGCAGGCCACGCGCGCCGACGACCAGTCCGGCAAGCAACAGAACGAAGACGAACGCCAGCGTCAGCAGCGCCGCCAGGGACCACCAGCGGATCGGCAGCGCGAGCGTGTCGTCGCCTGCGAACCAACTCAGCGCCACCCCGAGGAGCGCCAGGATCGCCCCGCCGCCGAGCAGGGTCACGCGCGCGCGTCGCCGCGCCGCGCCGCAGCCCCAGGCGAACGCGAACGCGCCGAAGCCGAGCAGGAGCGCGCCCATGCTCGACAGGGCAAACAAGCCACTCAGGCCGCGCGCGGCAGGATCAGCCGCCGACCGGAAGGCCAGCCGCCAGGGATAGCCGAAGGCGAGGGTCTGCCACGCCCCCAGTCCCACGAACCCGACCGCGCCGCCAGCAGCGAGCGACAGGGCCGACCGGGGTCGATGCCGGCGCACCAGCGCCACGACGACCAACGCGACGATGATCAGCAGCGCGACCGCCCCGACGAGGTAATCGAGCAGGGCGCACGCGCCGAGCAACAGTCCCGCGCCGAATGCCGCTCCCCAGCGCCCCGACCGGAGCGCGCACCGCAACGTCGGGGCGAGCGCGAGCGCAAGAACCACGACCGCGAGACCGAGGGTCGGCCCGACACGGAGCGGGAAGAAGAGCACCACGCCCCCGAGCATCACCGGCGGGGCGAAGCGGCGCAGGGGTGCCACATCCCCCCCCCCGTCTGCGGCCCGCCAGAGCAACGCCGCCGCCAGCGCGCCGAGCAGCGGGCCGAGCAGCACCACGAAGAAGGCCGGTGCCTCCGGACCGAGCAGCGGGGCGAGCGCAACGCCAAGGGCATAGAAGGGTGTAGACACCAGCGCGAGGCCGGGTGGGGTGCTCCGATAATAGTGTCCGGCGGCGTACGCGATCCCAGGCAACGGCGCGCCCGCCCCTCCCGCAGCTGGCAACAGCGCGGCGAGATAGCCATCGACCGTGAAGCGCCCATATTCGACCAGGTTGGCGGCGGTGACGTAGATCCCCGCGCCCGCACCGCGCGGCAGCCCCGGTGTGCTGATGGCGTAGGCGAGGAAGACGAGCAAGGGGAGGGCGCAGGCGACGACGGCGCGCCCGCCAAATCGACGCCGCCACCCCGCGCCCGCGCCCGACTCAGCGGCGAATACGGTAGATGACATAGCGCTCCTGCCGCTCCTCCAGGGTAGCATTGGCGGCCAGCCACCCGCGCGTTTCATCGGTCAGCCGACCGTCGGATTTGTTGTCGATGACGACCAGATCGCTGCGCGCCATGCTCGCGCGCAGGGTCGCCTGTACCGCCGGTCGCCACATGATCTGGTACGGGTCGGTGGCCGGGGCGACGCGCAGCCGCGCGAAACGCTGACCCAGCGACAGGGACTCGATCCCCAGGCCCTGATAGATCAGGGAACCGTAGCCGTCCACGATAAAGCGGTTCTCGTCCGCGCGCGCCGGTCGCCGCGCCGCGCGATACGGGATCTGGGCATCAAGCGCGAAGACCGACCCGGTCGGGCCGACCGCATCGCCCGCGTAGCGCCCGAGGATGGCGTAGAGGCGATCCGGCGCGGCGGCGCGGTCGCTACGCCATGCCGCCGGGGCGAACCAGAGGCAGAGGGCGACCCCCGCCACTGCCAGGGCGACCCCGTAGCCGCGCGCGAGCGGCCCCGCCCGCAGGGCGCGCGCGATCGCCAACGGCACGACCCCGGCGAGCAGGGCCAGCGCCAGCGCCAGCGCCACGCCATAATGGGCGTAATAGGAGCGCGCGCCGAGCAGGCCGAGCGCGACGAGCAGCGTCCAGGGGAGCAGCACCGTCCACCCCGCCGTGGGGGTCGCGGGCGCGGACAGCGAGGTCGCGCCCACCGCCGCCAGCGTTGGCTGGGCACGTCCGAGGCTGACGGAGGTACTCGCGCGCGAATCTCCCTCGAACGCGTCGAAGGGGAGGCGACGCAGGGCGGGCGTGGCGGCGTCACGCGCGGCGCGGTGGCGCTGCATCCGCGCCGGCGCGCCGAGCATCGGCAGGGCCAGCGCGGCAAGGAGTCCGGCCAGGAGGAGGAGCGGCGCGGCATCGCGCAGTTGCGCCAGACGCGCGCCGAGATCGCGCAGGCCGTCGGCGGGGCGGAGGAGTTGCATCCAGATGAATTGGCCGAGCGGGTCCGCATCGCGCAGCCAGAAGAGGTATCCGGCGAGCGGCAGCGTCAGGACGACGACGCCATTGATGATCGACAGCAACAGGCCCGCACGTCGCCGGATCAACAGATCGATCGCGAAGGCCACCAGCACGAGCGCGCCCTGCAACTTTACCCCACCGGCGGCAGCACCGAAAAAGCCCGCGAAGAAGAGCAACGCCGGTGGTGGACGCTGCCACTCGCGCGCCAGCACGTAGGCCAGCACGGCGAGCGCGGTGAGGAAGAGGTATGGCCCCTCCAGCAGGACGTGCCGCCCGACCCAGAAGACCGAGCCGGGATCGAGCGCCAGCAATGCGCCGCTGACGCCACCGCCGACGATGCCCCAGAGTCGCCAGCCGATCAGGAAAACGATGCCGACGGTGAGCGTGGCGTAGAGGAGTGCCGCGTAGCGCAGCAGCATGAAGCTGGTCGGGCTGCCCCAATTCGTGAGATGGTAGGCGGTGGCGGGCGCGAGGAGCATCGGACCGAGCGGGGGGTGGGCGAAGTAGAAGTCGCGATAGGGCTGTCTGCCCTCCACGAGTAGTTGCGCCGCCGAGGCATAGACCCCTTCGTCATCATACGGCGACTCGTCGAGGCCGACCGACTGCGGCCAGATCGTCGCGGCGCGCAGGAGACCGGCGCAGAGGATCACGGCGACGAACAACGCCGCCGCCGCCCAATCCGCGAGGGCGCTCTCGCGCAGCCGCACCCAACGCCCGGTGACCACCGCGCCCGACTCGGCCCCTATCATTCGCTCGCCGCGCGCGCGATGGTCACCGGACGACCGGTCCCTGCGAGCGCATCCGGCTCGGCACGCGGGACCGGATCGCGGAGCCAGAGGAGGAAGCCGGGGATGATATTGGCGAAGTTGAGCCCCAGAATCAGGAACGAGATCGCCACCGCCTGCCCGCCATCGTAGCCGTAGCGCGCCAGGAAGGCGACCAGGACCGCGTCGCGCGTGCCGACCCCGCCGACCGAGATCAGCCCGGCCAGCGTTTGCAGCATCACCACGATCATGAAATCGGCCAGCGGCAAGGTGACGCCGAGCGCGATGAAGCAGAGCCAGATCCGCCCCACGCTGACAGCCCAGGAGGCCGCCGTCCAGGCGAGTGCGGGCAGGAGTTGGCGCGCGTCGAGTTGCAACTCCGTCAGCGACCGCAGCAGCTCGATCCCTGCCAGCCGTTCGCGGATCGGGCGCGGCGTCAGCCGCGCCAGGAAGGCGAGGAGCGGCGTTCGCCAGCGCTCGGTCACCACCGCCGCGATCATGAAGCAGACGAGGGCGAAGAGGATGACGACCAGGATGGTGCTCTGCCCGCCCCCGGCATAGGCGAAGAGGGCGAGGGCGCTCAGCGCGAAGAGGGCGACGAAATCGAAGAGGCGATCGATGATACAGCTGGTCAGCGCCGGGGCCAACGCGGCCCCCTGCCGACGCAGATACCACGCCTTGACGAAGTCGCCGGCCTGGCCAGGGGTCGCCTGTCCCCACCAGATGCCGATCGCATAGAGGCGCAACGCCTCGACCGGCCCGATCCGGGGCGTCCCCAGGCCCATCGCCAGCCCGGCCCAGCGCCATGCTTTCACCGCAAGGAACGGAATCGTCGCCAGGAACGCCGGGATTAACGGCCACGGATCGGCCTCGCGCAACGCCGCCCAGACCCGCCCCACGCCAACCGTCCGCAGGACAAAGGCGAAGAGCAGAACGCCGAGGATGCGTGGTCCCCAGCGTTTCAGCCAGGAGACGAGACCCCCCGGCGGCACGTCTTGCTGCACCGGCACCGCATCCGGCTCGTTCGCGCGCATCAGGCCACCCTTCTCAGTGCGCTATTCACTCTCGACGCTCGAAACGATACGCGGCGATCTGCTCGGATATCAAGCCTTGCAGGAAGATCATCAAGGCGGTCACGGTCAGCAAGACCGTCGTGTTGGTGATGTGGACCTCGGTGACGATGGTGTAGAGGCCATAGGCCGCGCCGACCACGAAGAGGAACGCGCTGAGCGGGCTGAAGACCTTGAGCGGGCTGAAGAGGGTCATCATCCGCAGGATAATCGTGGCGAAGACGATGCCGTTCCGCAGCAACTTCTGCCCGCTCGCGCCGCCGATCCGCTGGTGCGCGGCGATCGGCACGAACTTCACGCTGTAGCCGGCCTTGATGAAGGCCATCGTGCTCGTCGTCGGGTACGAATACCGGTTCGGCAGGAGGTGGACGAACTCCATGATCCGGTCGCGCTTCATCGCCCGAAAACCGGAGGTCAGGTCCAGCACCTCCATCCCGGTGAGATACGACGCGAAGGCGTTGAGCGCCGCATTCCCCCAGCCGCGCGTCCAGGTCGCGTTCGAGGCGCGCGTGCGGGCCGCGACGACCAGATCGTAGGGGCCGATCGGTTCGAGGATACGCGGCAGATCGGCGGGGTCGTGCTGCCCGTCCGCGTCCAGCAGCAGGACAACGTCGCCGCGCGCGGCCCGGATGCCCGCCTTCACCGCCGCGCCGTTCCCCTTGTTATACGGCTGGCGAATCACCGTCGCGCCCGCCCCAGCGGCGAGATCGGCGGTGTTGTCGGCGGAGCCATCGTCCACCACGATCAGCTCGGCGTCGGGTAATTGCGCCCCCACCTTCGCCAGCACCGCCGCGATCGACGCCCCCTCATTGTAGGCGGGCATGATCACGCTCAGGCGATAGGGCGTGCGGATCGCCACCGGGACCTCCTCATGCCCGGACGCTGCCGGTGGGGCAATAACGGGCGTCCTGTCGAGGGTTTCGCTCATCGTCCCCGCCTTCTCCATCGGGACCAGCCGCGCCGCGACTCCGGGTGTGCCGCTGCCGCCCCGAGGCCGAGCCCCGCAAGGTCGCGCGCGACCCCGCGCACCGTCGGCCCGTGCCCCGCCAGACGCAACTCGGCCAGCGCGTCGGCGACGCCATCGAGCAGCGGATCGGTCGGCGGTGGGCCATCCTGTGCAACGTCCGCCGCCGGACGCCGGTTGCGCGGCGCGGATTCGGCGGCGATCGCGGCGGCGTGTGGCGCGACCGCAACCTCCTCCGGCAACGCGAGCGGACGACCGACGAGCGGCGCGAGCAGATCGAGATAGCCGGTCGCGGCGCGCGCCACGCTGTGCTCCTCGGCGACGAACGCCCGCGCCGCCGCGCCGAGCCCCGCGCGCAACGCCTCGTCGCGCGACAACGCGATCAGGTACTCCGCCAGCAACGGTTCCTCGATCCGCCCGACCGGGATCTTGATCGCGCAGCCGGGCGGCACCTCGCCCAACGAACCGGCGTCGCTGACGATCACCGGCAGCCCGGCCCCCATGATCCGCAGCAGGCTCGCCGAGGTCTCCCCGGCGGAAGGGTAGCGCAGATTGATGCAGCAATCCGCCGCCGCCAGCAAGTCGCCCACCGTCTCCGGCGTCACGAAGCCGAGGCGCCGCACACGGCCACCGAGGCCGAGGAAACCGACCTGTCGCTCCAGGGTCGCGCCGAGGCCCGGTGCCTCGCTCCCGGCGATCACGAACTGCGCGTCGGGGCGCTCCGTCGCCAGCCGCCTGAACGCGCGCAGGGCGACATCGAGGCGCTTGTAGGGGTTCACATGTCCGTGCGAGACGACCAAAAAGGCATCGGGCGCGACGCCGAGCCGCGCGCGCGCCGCCGCGCGATCGGGCAACTCCGGTAGCGGCACGCCCATCGGCACGACCCGCACGTTGCTGCCGGGGCGCAAGCCCGCCAGGCGCGCGGCGCTCGCCGCGTTGTGGACGATGATCGCGGGCGCGGCGGCGAGGATCGGCTCGACCAGCGGATAGTCGAAGAGGGTCGCGGGGGTCTTGCCGCGCAGCACCTCGCGCGCCAGCGCCTCGCCCGCCGCGCCATAGAGCGTGTGCAACTCCTCGATGTAGTCCTGCCGCTGCGGCCGCCCGCCATTGAAGGCCATCCAGAGCCGCAGATGGTGCAGCACCACATCGTGGAGGACGACCACGCCCGGCTCGCTGAGCGCCCGCGCGTACATGTAGGCGTGGGCCGGGCTGTTGCCCAACTGGTAGATCACCGCCGCGAAACCCTTTGCGCGCTTTGTGCGGTCGTAGTCGCGCGCGGGGAGGATCGTCACCCCCGCCGCCGCGAGCGCCGCCGCGTGCGTGGGCGTGTAGCCATCGACGATCACGGTCAGATCGAGCGCGCGCGCCAGGATCGGCAGCAGATCCTCGCTGTAATAAGAGATCCCGGACGCCACCGGACTGAGCGGCGTGAAACAGGCGACGCGCGGCGGGGTTGCGGGCGGGGCATATGGGAACGGGCGCGAGGGAACGTGAAGCGGCGCGGCGGTCACTCCGACCGTCACAGCCCCTTCTGCTCGCTCATCCGCGCCGCTCTGCTCACCCATACACGCCCGATCGGCTACTCCGGCGATCACGTGCCAGAAGGAATCGTACTTCGTCGTTCGTCCTTCGTCCTTCTATTGCTCCGTCAGCGTCGCCACCACCCGCTCCCAGGAGATGTCCGCCACCGCCGCACGCCCCGCGAAGCCAAGGCGTCGGACCTCGGCGGCATCGTCGTGCCAGCGATCGAGGATCGCCGCCATCGCCGACGGCTCAGGGGCCACCACCGCGCCATTCTCGCCGTCGCGCACGAACTCGCGCGTCGCGCCGGAATCGGTCGCGGTCAGCACCGGCTTCCCGGCGGTGAACGCCTCCACGGTGGCGAGGCCATAATCCTCATCGACCGGGGCGTAGAAGACGGCGCGACAGGCATTGTACCGCGCCACCACCTCCTCGTCCGGGATCGCGCCGAGAAAGATCACCCGATCGGCGACCCCGCGCTCCGCCGCGAGCCGCCGCAAGGCCCCCTCGTCGGGGCCGCTCCCGACGATGGTCGCGCGGACTGCCGCGCGTGTGTGCGCCAGCGCCTCGATCAGCAAGCCGACGCGCTTCGCCGCATCGAGGCGCGACACCGAGAGGATCGTCCCATCGTCGGCGACAGGCGACTCGGTCGGTCCGAGGTCGCGCAGGCGGATCGGTGGGTAGAGCGGCTCCGCGCGCAGCCCGTTGAAGCGCTCCAGACGCGCGGTGATGTTGCGCGAGATGCCGTAAATTCGCTCGCACTCGCCGAGCCCGGCCTCATCGATCGCCCGAATCCGCCGCCTGATCTCCCGATCCTCGGGCGTATTGGCGAAGTCGCTCAGCGGCGTGCCGTACCAATCGTACGCCTGCCGGTGCTGATGCACGATCCAGGCGACCTTGCGCGGATGGCGTACCGCCCAGGTCGGGTACTTGGTGCAGATCACCAGATCGATCGGCACGCCGTTCGCCTCGGTCAGGTCGAGCAGTCGCCAGGCGAGCGCGGTGCGGAGCAGCTGCTCTTTCGGATACCACTTCAAAGGGAGCGCGACGACCGCGACCCGATGCCCGTGCGCCGTCAGCGCCTCGGCCAGGCCGTCGACCAGCACTTCGGCCCCGCCGCGCACGAATGGCACCTGCGAGGCGCAGATGGCGATGTTCATCCGAGTAAGGCCGAGTGGGCCAGTGGGCCGGTGGGCCAGTAGATTCCGAGCGGCACGAGTCCGTACTTCGTCGCCTCAATGCTTGGCATCGGTGGCCTCGGTGATCAGGGGGGTGGACGTCGCGCGCAATTCTTCGAGGGCGAGGCGCAGGCGCTCGTTCTCGGCGGCGAGTTCATTGAGCGCACGGACGGTTGCGGCGTTGAAGTCGTTCTGCTGATCGACGATCGGGTTGATGTACCAGCGTAGCAGGAGGCGTACGACCCGCTTCGTCAGCGCGATCCCGCGCCCGACGATCGGCAACTCCCAGAGGATCGGGGTATGCGCCGAGATGTGCGCGGCGTCCATCGCCTCGGTCAGCGCGCCGCGCGCCTCGGCGGGGGGCTCATCGGGGCCATCTGGCACCAACCCCTGCCGCGCGCGGACCCGCCGCTTGATCGCCGCCAGCGTGGCCTCGATCTCCGCAGGCATTAGCCGCCGCTCCCGTCCCAGCACACTCATCGCGCCCGCTCTCCCGTCCCCGTCGCATCGATCCCTGTGGGCGCAGACTGTACCACAGCCCCCGCGCCGCCCGCCCTACCCCCCCCCGAGCAGGTCGTCGTAGATCCGCGCGAAGGCCGCGAAGACGTGGTCCCAGGTCATCCCAGCCAGCACCTTCGCCCGCCCGCGCGCGCCGAACGCCTGCGCCATCCCCCGGTCGGCGAGCAGCGTCCGTAGCGCCGTGGCGAGCGCGGGCACATCGGCGAACGGCACCAGCAGGCCGTCCTCCCCATCGGCGATCACGTCCGGCACGCCGCCCGCGCGCGCACCGATCACCGGGAGGCCGCAGCACCACGCCTCCAGATAGACGATCCCGAACGAATCGGTGCGCGACGGCAGCGCGAAGATATCGGCGGCGGCGAGGAGATCGCGCTTCTCCGCGTCGCTGATGAAGCCGAGGAGGCGGCAGCGCGCGCGGTCGGCCTCCGGCAACGCCGCGTGGAAGCGCGTGAAGTGCGCCAAGGCCGGGCCGGCCAGCACGAGCGTCGCTTCGCTCCCCTCGCGCCAGAGGCGTTGCAGCGCCGCCACGACGTGCGGCGTCCCCTTATCGTGCGCCATCGCCCCGATACAGGCGACGATCGGCCCGTCGATGCCGTGGCGCGCTCGAAAGGCCGCGCCGTCGCCGCCGGTCACCGTGGCCGGGTCCACGCCCGCCCCGACCAGGTGGAGGCGCACCTCGTCCACGCCGCAGGAGCGGAGGAAACGATACTCGCGCGGCGTCTGCGCGACGACCGCCGCCGCGCGCCGCAACGCGCCGAGCTGATGGCGCATCGAGTAATACTTCAGCACCCGCCGATCACCCCCTTCCCCGAGATGGACGAAGGGGGTCACCACCAGCGGCACATCGCGCCGCCGCGCGTACGTCGCCGCGTCGAGGATCAGCGATTCGAGGGCGATATTGGCGCTGTGGACGAGATCGAAGCGCGCCGAGTCGTCGCGCAACGCCCGTCCCAGCCCCGGCACCCACGGCGAGAAGTGCCCCGCCGCGCGCAGGATCGCCTCGTTGCCGGGCAGCGGCAACGGCGAGAGATGGGTCATCGCCCGGCGCGTGACCGGATAGCCGAGCCACCAGAGGGGCGGGCGGCGGGTCGCGAAACGCCGTACCGACACGCCGTTGTGTCGCCTTGTCTCCTCGCCCCAGTCGATCGTCCGCTTCCCCGCCGCCCAGAAGTGTTCGAGGTCCCACGCATCGGTGGTGTACACCATCACCGTATCGCCGCGCGCCGCGAAGCGCTCCGACAGCGCCGCGAAGTACAACTCAGAACCGCCGACGAACGGATAGTAGCGCTGGATCAGGTGCAGCAGTCGCCGCGACGATCCCGGCCCGACAGAAGGTACGGACGTCTCAGTCGGCTCAACCGACTCCCTTTCGTCCTTCGTCCTTCGTCCTTCGTCCTTACCCGTCATCCGTCATCTTTCATTCGTTCCCTTCTCCCGTCGTTCTTTGCGTCTCTGCGTCTCTGCGACGACCCTCGTCCCCCTTCGCTATGCGTCATGCGTCATGGCGTCGGCGTCCCTGCCGTCGGCGTGGCGTTCAGTCGATCGATCGCGGCGCGCGCGGCACGACCGGTACTCCCCTCCGGCTGAAGCGCGCTGGCACGGGCGAGGTGGATGCGCGCCTCCTCCAGGCGGGGCGGGTTCCAGCGCAGATAGAGGTTGCCGAGCGCGTATTCCGCGTCGGCGTTCTGCGGGTCGATCGCGATCGCGCGCTGATACTGGACCTCGGCGTCGAAGAGCTGGCCGTAGGAATAGAGCGCCTGCCCGAAGGCGAGCCGCCAATCGACCCGCTCGGGCTGCAAGGCCACCGCGCGCTCGTACCAGCCGATCGCGCCGGGATAGTCGCCACTATTCTGCAAGGTATTCGCCAGGACCAGCATCGCATCGGCGTCCTGCGGATTGGCGCGGACGCGCGCCTCGTAGGTCGGCACCAGATTGGAACTGGCGGGCGCACCGCCGAAAGGCGTCGGCGTGGCGGTGTCGCCGACGCCGAACGGCAGCACCGTCAGCAAGGAGCCGAGGATCAGTGTGGCGACGATGACCAGCGCCACGACCGCGAAGCTGACGCGCAAACGATCGCCCGGCTGACGCTTGGGCACACTCGCGCTGGCACGGCGGACTTGCGCGGGGCGCGGCGGGGTCGCGGGCCGAGTGCGCGGCGCAGCGTCCGGGCGGCGCGGTCGTCCCGTCCCGTCCCGCTCGGAGCGGTTCGTCGGCTCAGCCATGCTCGTCCCTCTCCGCGCGCGGCAGCGCATCGAGCGCCCGCCGCAAGCGCAGTTCGCTCACCTTCCCCTCCGCCAGGATCGTTTCACCGGCACAGATCACCGGGATCCGCTCGCCCCACCGCGCTTGTAGTCGCGGCTCGTCGAGGACGTTGACCCACTCCGCGACGAGCCGCCCGCCCGACGACGCCACAAGCCGCCCGACCGGCCCTTTCGCCTTGTCGCAGAGGGAACAATCGGGCTTGCCGTAGCAGGTCAGCACCAGCGGCGCGGCGGTGTCGCCGCGCCAGCGCGCGACCAGCGACCGCAGGGCCGCCACCGTGAAACGCGGCGCGATCATCACGACCCTCCGGCGAGCGTATTGAGGAAGAACGCGACGGTGTTGTACAGCGCATGAGTGATGATCGCGGTCGTCGTATTCATATACTTCCGTTCCAGCGCGAAGGTAACACCGAGGAAGAGGACGCCGAGCAGGGCGAACGAGGGGCCGTACTGCGTATGTGCGACCCCGAAGAGGAGCGTCGTCAGCGCGACCCCGAAGCGGGCCTGGATCGCCCCACGGAAGAGGAGTTCCTCGCCGATCCCGGCGCAGAGACCGAGGAGCAGCGCGATCGCCGGGCTGGTGACGTTGCTCGACATCGCGTTCAGCACACGCTCCAGCTGCGCGTAGCGGTCGGGCTGCAACAATCGACCCAGCGCATCCACCCCGGTCGCCACCATCAACATCGGGGCGACCAACCCGACCGCGATCGCCGCCTGTCGCCAGGTCGGGCGGATCAGACCGAGCCGCCGCGCGGCATCGCGCGGGCCGCGCACGATCCAGAGCCCGACCAGCCCGAAGGCGATCGCGACGTACATGAAGACGTTGACCAGCGAATCGGCCACGGTGATCTGCAATTGGCCCGCGATCGCGTCGAGATCGACCGTGAAGAGGGACAACAGGCCGATCGCGAGCGCCCAGAAGAGCGCGATCAGGCCGAAGAGATCGACGAGCGAGTCGGGTTCGAGCGGCGTGACCCGCGCCAGCGCGACGCGGACCGGGCGCACCAGCGCGAGCGCCGTCAGCGCGGCGAGCACCAGCCGCAGCGCCGCCCCCTGCCATGCATCGCTCATCGCCAGGGTGGAGAGGCCGAAGGCGATGAGGAAGCCGCAGAGGAGCGCGAGCGCGCCGACGATGTAGGGGCGCGCATTCGCACGGCGGGCGATCAGGTGGGCGAAGACGCAGCCGCTGTAAAAAAGGAGCAGTATCAGGGCGAGGTTCGCTATTTGTCCCGAGAGATCCTGCATCGCGTCCTGCTATCGCGTACCGACTACTGTCGTGTGCCAACCTGCTGTCGTTCATCGACGACAACGCCCGGGGCGCAGGGCACCCCAGGCGATCAGTATAGCGGAAAGGCTTCCGGCGATCGCAGGGTGCGGCGCCTCAACCGCGCGCCGCGAAGTCGCGCACCGCCGCGATGGTCGCGTCTACCTGCGCGTCGGTCATGTGCGGGCCGATCGGCAGGCTGATGATCTCGCGGTGGATCGCCTCGGAGAGCGGAAACGACCCCTCGGGCAACCCCAGCTCGTCGTAGGCCGCCTGCCGATGCGGCGGGATCGGGTAGTGGATCACCGTGCCGATCCCCGCCGCCGTGAGGTGCGCCTGAAACGCGGCGCGGTCGGGGGTCAGGACCGGGAAGACATGCCACGCCGACTCGATCCCTTCCGGGATGTGTGGCAGCGTCAGCCCCTGGTCGTCAAGCTCGGTCAGATAGCGCACGGCGATCCGCGCGCGGCGATCATTCCACTCCGCGAGGTGGTCGAGCTTCACGCGCAGCGCGGCGGCCTGGATCTCGTCGAGGCGGCTGTTGTAGCCCTGGACCTCGTTGACGTACTTCACGCGCGAGCCGTAGTTCCGCAAGGTCCGCACCCGGTCGGCGATCGCCGCGTCATCCGTGGTGATCGCCCCGGCATCGCCGAGCGCCCCCAGGTTCTTCCCCGGATAGAAGCTCCACGCCGTCACGTCGCCGAGCGCGCCGATCTGCCGCCCGCGATAGCGCGCGCCGTGCGCCTGTGCGGCGTCTTCAAGGACGCGCAGACCCCGTTCCCGTGCCAGCGCGAGGATCGGGTCCATGTCGGCGGGCTGGCCGTAGAGGTGGACCGGCAGGATCACCTTCGTGCGCGGCGTCAGCGCCGCCGCGATCCGTGCCGGGTCGAGGTTGTAGGTACGCGGGTCCGGCTCGACCGGCACTGGGGTCGCCCCGGCGTAGCTGACCGCCAGCCAGGTGGCGATGTAGGTGTTGCTGGGGACGATCACCTCGTCCCCAGCTCCCACGCCCATTGCGCGCAAGCTGAGGTGCAGCGCGTCGAGCCCGTTGCCGAGGCCCACGCAGTGACGCGCGCCGACGTAGTCCGCGAACTCGCGCTCGAACGCCGCGATCTCGTCGCCGAGCAGATACCAGCCGCTCTTCAAGACGCGACTCGTCGCCGCATCGAGCTCCGGCGCGATCTCCTCGTAGGACGCCCGCACATCCAGGAACGGCACCTTCATCGCTCGCCCACCCTCTCCCACATCGTTCACCGCATAGGGCGGAGGATACCACAGCGCCCCGTTTCGCCCAGCACGATCGCGACCGATCCCGCACCGGGACGCGCCACGCTCGATACCTCTGCTACACTTGCGCGGATAGGGCGCGATGGCACAACGGGATGGGGAGAGCATGACGAAGCGCAGGGGTGGCCTGGGGCGAGGGCTCGGCACCTTCATTCCGACCGAGGTCGCCAGCTCGGCGGGCGCGCAAGAAGTGGACATCGACGCGGTGGGGCCGAATCCCCACCAACCGCGTCAGATCATGGACGATGCCCGCCTCGCCGACCTGGCCGACTCGATCCGCCGGTATGGCATCATCCAACCCTTGCTGGTCACGCGCAGCGAGGGGGAGGAAGTCGCGTATCGCCTGATCGCGGGCGAACGGCGCTGGCGCGCGGCGCGGCTGGCCGGGCTGACGCGGGTGCCGATCACCGTTAAGGAGGCGACCCCCGCCGAGCAGCTCGAACTGGCGTTGGTGGAGAATGTCCAGCGCACCGACCTCAACCCGCTCGAAGAGGCCGCCGCCTACCGCCAGCTCGCGGAGGAGTTCGGGCTGACGCAGGAGCAGATCGCCAGTCGCGTCGGACGCAGCCGCGTCTCGGTGACGAACGCGATCCGTCTCCTCAACTCCCCGCCCGAAGTGAAGCTCGCGATCAACGAGGGGCGGATCACCGAGGGGCACGCGCGCGCCCTCCTCGGCCTCCTCTCCGACGCGGAGCAGGTCGCGGCGCTCGAACTGGTGGAGCGCGACGGCCTGACCGTGCGCCAGACCGAGGAATTGGTGCGCCGCTGGCAAGCGGCGGGGACGCGCCGTAGCCCCCTCCCCGCGCCGCGCCCGCCCGACTTCGACCGCCTGGAGGATCGTTTCCGCCGCGCTCTTGGCACGCGCGTCAGCCTCCAGAAGAGTCGCAAGGGCGGGCGGATTGTGATCCACTTCTTCACGGATGACGAACTCGACGGCCTTTACAAGCAGATCGTCGGGCAGGAAGAAGACTGATCGCACAACCATGATGATTCACAATAACGATTGGGGATATGTAGCACCATGACCGCCGAGGGCGCGACGCCGATCCATCAACTCAAGGTCACCATCGAAGGGACAAAGCCACCGATCTGGAGACGACTGCTCGTCCCGTCGGGGAGCACGCTCGGGCAGTTGCACCAGATCATCCAGGTCGCGTTCGCCTGGGAAGGGTATCACCTCCACCAGTTCACCATCGGCGAGGAGAGCTACACCGACCCGACCATGATGGGCGATCTGGGCAATCGCGATGAGGAAGAGGCGACCCTGGCCGAGGTCGCGCCGCCGGTCGGTCTGCGCTTCGTCTACGAGTACGATTTCGGCGACAGCTGGCGGCACATCATCCTGATCGAGCCGCCGAAGCCCGACAAGTCGCCCGGTCCCTACCCCGTTTGCGTCGGCGGCAAACTCGCCGGGCCACCGGAAGATTGCGGCGGCGTCCCCGGCTACGAGACCTTGTGCGACGCCATCGCCGACCCCGCACACCCGCAGCACGAGCACTGGCGCGAGTGGCTCGGCGACGACTTCGACCCCGACGCCTTCGACCGCGAGGCGATCAATGCCAAGTTGCGGCGGCTCGGGGCGTAGGGGGTCAGATGTACCCCGGCTCACCCCGTGAATACGTCGGCGGGCGGGGTGTACACCCCGCCCGCTCCGTAGCTATGTCGCGTGCAACGCCCGAAGTGAACCCCAGAATAGCGCGCCGGACTGCTCAATCTGCCGCACCACCGCTCTGGCGGGGGCGCATGCCGACCGCGCGCGGCGCTTTCTCCGATGCCGCCTCCTGCTCTTTCTGCTTGGCCGACAAGAGGTCGAAGAGCGCCGCGAAGGCGATCCCACCCAGCGCCGCAGCCCAGATCGCCGGAGTGCTACCGAGGCCCATCGCCAGCGCGACCGCCGGGTTGAGTACGCCACCGCTCAGGAGCAATCCCGCCGCCAGCGCCGCCCCGATCGCCACGCCGCCGCCCGCCTTCGGCACCCACTTGTCCGAGACCGCCACCACCGTGAAGACCAGCAGGCCCGCCCCGATGAACTCGCCGACCGGTCGCCCGGCACTGGGGTTTCCCAGGTCGCCGATGGTCGGCGCGATCTTCGCGGCAAGCAGCGCGCCAGCGATCTGCACCACGAGGTAGAGCGCCCCCTTCAGGATCGGCAGCCGCCGCGCCACCATCAAGCCCAGCGTGACCGCCGGGTTGAGATGCGTCCCGGAAATCGGCCCGATCGCGTAGACGAGCGCCGCCAGGATTAGCGCGACCGCGTAGGGTGTCCCGGCCAGCAGCGCCGCCAGGGTGAGCAGTCCGGTACCGACCAACTCCGCCAGCAGCGCCTGATACGTCTCGGGTTTCGTGAGATCTTTCATGAAATCGCCCATTCACCTACCCTCCTTGCGATCGTCCAAAACGAACATCCGTCCTGTACGTATACCGCAAGAGGCGTGCCATCCCGGACAACCGTGCGCGGGGCCAAGGGGGAAGTCTCCTATCGCGCGCTCTCTATGCCCCGATCGCCGCCACGATCGCCGCGCCGACTTCGGCGGTCGTGGCCGTGCCGCCGAGATCGGGCGTCAGCGTCCGTCCCGCCGCCGTGACCGTGGCGATCGCCGCCTCGATCGCGCGCGCGGCCTCCCCCTCGCCGAGATGGTCGAGCAGCATCGCGCCCGACCAGATCGCGGCGATCGGGTTGGCGACCCCCTTGCCGAAGATGTCCGGCGCGGAGCCGTGAACCGGCTCGAACATCGACGGGGAGCGCCGCGACGGATCGAGGTTGGCGCTCGGGGCGAGGCCGAGGCTGCCGGAGAGCGCCCCGGCCAGATCGGTCAGGATGTCTGCGAAGAGGTTGGAGGCGACGACCACGTCGAGCGATTCCGGGTGGAGCACGAAGCGGATCGTGGAGGCATCGACCAGCCAGCTCTCCGTCTCCACGTTCGGGTGCCGACCCGCGCACTCCGCGAAAATGTCGTCCCACAGGGTCATGCTGTACGCCTGCGCGTTCGACTTCGTGATCGAGGTCAGCTTGCGGCGCGGGCGACGCTCGGCCAGCGCGAAAGCGTACTCGATCACCCGCTCCACCGCCGTACGGCTGAAGACCGCCGTCTGGATCGCCAGCTCCTCCGCGCGCCCGCGCCGGATGCGCCCGCCTGCCCCGGCGTACTCCCCCTCGCTGTTCTCGCGCACCACCACGATATCGAAGTCTTCCGGGCCTTTGTCGCGCAGGGGGCCGCGCACGCCGGGGAGGATCCGCGAGGGGCGCACGTTGGCCCACTGATCGAAGCCCTGGCAGATCGCCAGGCGCAGGCCCCAGAGGGTGACGTGATCGGGGAGGTCGGGCCAGCCGACCGCGCCGAAGTAGATCGCGTCGAACGGGCGGAGCTGGTCGAGGCCATCGGCGGGCATCATCAGCCCGTGCTGGCGGTAGTAGTCGCTCCCCCACGGGAAATGCTCGAACGCCAGCCGGAAGCCGAAGCGGTCCGCCGCCGCTTTCAGCGCGTCCACGCCGGGCGGGATGACCTCCTGCCCGATCCCGTCGCCGGGGATCACCGCGATCCGGTATCGGTGGGAATTCCCGGCGGTATTCTGGACATCCCGTCCCGCACTGATCGCGCCCGTGTTGCTCATGTCCCTCCTACCAACAGCACCACCGCGCCTGACCTCGGCAAACCGAGGAATAACCGATCGGCGGCGATCAACCACATAGCGTTTCGATGCTAACAAGGCGGATTGGTCTCGTCAAACGCATCGCGTCGGCGCTAGCGTGGCCGACCGCATTCCGTGACTCTTCCTGGCGGGCATTCTGTATCACAAGGGGTAGCCGTGATGGCGTATACTTGGACAATTCGCTGTTATAACGCGGGCACCGGGATGTGAACGAGCGTCTAAGCATTCGCCCCACGCCCAACCTCGGTTCCCGACTCGATGCATCGGCGAAAGACTCCCGCCGATCATGAACCTCCTCCTCGAAGATGACACGCAAGGGCGTGCGATAGCCGCGACGCGGCGTGGCCGATGCGGCGAAAGCAAATCGCCAGCCGCGCGGCGTCCACCGGTCTCTAACTGCTAGAGGATGTGTATGGGCGAGTTGCCGCCGCTCCCTGGACCGGCGCTCGACAGTCGACTGGCCCGGCTGGACGAGCCCGTACGACAGTTGCTGACACTGGCCTCGGTCATCGGGGAGGAGGTGCCACTGGCCCTCTGGCGCGTGGCGGGCGCGGTCGACGAAGGGGTGCTGCTGGCGGTTATCGAGCGCGGGGTGGCGGCGCGGCTGCTGGAGGAGACACCCAATGGCGCGAGAGTGCGCTTCGCCCACGCCCTCATTCGCGAGGCGCTGTACGCGGAGCTGTCGCCGAGCCGGCGGCGCGTCTGGCATCGGCGGGTGGCGGAGGCGTTGGCGCAACTGCCCGCGCCCAACCCTGACCTTGTGGCCGATCACTTCCGGCGCGCGGGGGACGCCCGCGCGCTCGACTGGCTGATCCGGGCGGGCGGGCGCGAGCAACGCTCCTACGCCTGGATGACCGCCGCCGCGCACCTCACGGAAGCGCTGGACCTGATGGCGGTGCCCGGCACCGCCATAGGGGAGCGCGGCTGGCTCCTGATCCGCCTGGCCCTGCTACGCCGCTACGACGACTCGCCCGGTGCCGCCCGTCAACTGGAGGAGGCCGCACACCTGGCCGCGACGACGGACGATGCGGCGCTCAACGCCTGCGCCCGGTACTTCCTGGGGCTACTCCGCTGCTTCGCGGGCGACTACCGGCGCGGCGTGGCCGATCTGGAGACGGGGGTCGCGGCCCTGGACACCCTCGCCCCGGCGGAGCGCGCGCGGCTGGCGGCGCGCGACGTGGGGGTGAGCACCGCGCCCGCGAGCTATCGCGGGGCCCTGGTGGCCTATCTGGCGGCGGTCGGGCGGCACGCCGACGCGCTGGCGCTCGGGACGCGGGCGTTGGGCGAAGCCGCCGCAGACGGCGGCGGGACGGTCGATACCGCCGCCTGTGCCGATCTGCACTATGGCCTGGGCCTCGTCCACGCGATCATGGGCGACCCGAACGCGGCGCACGACGCCTACGCGCGGGCACGGGCGGGCTACCGCGCCGCCGGGAACCCCTACCTCGTGGCCGTCGCGGCCACGGAGGAGTTGTTCTGGGTCACAGCACCGTACGGGGCCGATCGACCGCTGGAGCGGGGGATCCTGGCGGCGGAGGCCGAACTGGCCATCACCGAGGCGGGCGGCGTCCGGGCCGACCTGCCCCCGCGGGTCGCGCGCTTCTCGAACCTGCTCCTCGAAGGGGGCTGGCCAGAGGCCCGCGCGCTCGCCCTGATCGTGCGCGCCGATCCGAGCGATGCGGAATCCTTCGTCGCCCCGGGCGCGCTGGGCCTGCTCGCGTACCACCAGGGCGATCGCGATCTGGTCCGATCGCTGGTGCGGGAGACGCTCCCGGCGGGGCCGGACACCCCACCGGGCGACGCGATCTTCACCACGGCGCTGACGATGCAGCGCCTCGCCGCCGCGCTGGCCCGCGACGAGGGCGGCCTGGCGACGGCGCGGCGCTGGTTAGTTGCCCGCGACCGCTGGCTGGCCTGGGGCGGCGGCGTGCTGGGCCAGGCCGAGGGGCAACTCGCCTGGGCGTGCTACCACCGCGCGGCGGGCGACCGCGCGCAGGCCCGAACCCATGCCGTCGCCGCCCTCGCGCGGGCGACGACGCCCCGCCAGCCGCTGGCCCTGCGGGACGCGCACATCGTGCTCGGGCAACTCGCCACCGAGGCGGGCCAGGCGGACGACGCGGCGACCCATCTGGACGCGGCGCTGGCGCTGGCGGACGACTGCGCCACCCCGCACGGGCGCGCGGTGGCGCTCCTGGCGCTGGCCGAACTCCGCCGAAGGACCGGCGACCGCGCCACGGCGCAAGCCCTGATCGACGAGGCGCGCGCCCTCTGTGAACCCCTGGGCGCGGCACCGGCACTCGCCACCGCCGACATCATGCTCGCGCAACTGGCGACGATGGCGGCAACGGCTGCCTGTGCCGGGGGGAGGCACAGGCGCTCCCCCCATCCCGCTGGCCTCTCCGCGCGCGAGGTGGAGGTGCTACGCCTCGTCGTCGCAGGCCATACCAATCAGGAGATCGCCGACGCGCTGCGCCTGAGCCCCAAGACGGTGACGCACCACATCACGCACATCCTCACCAAGACGGACACCGCCAATCGCGCCGCCGCGACCGCCTTCGCCCTGCGCCACGGCCTCGCCTGACCCGCCACGCCGCCTGCCGCATGGGTCTTCCCCCTGTCCACCCCCCGCCGCCAGACAGCGGCGGGGGCGCTGCGTTTGGCAAAGTGTCGGGACAAATGGGAGTTTCACCCGATGTTTCCCGGCGGGCGAGCCCCTATGCTGCTGGTGTCGGCACCGCAAAGGTAAAAAAGCGCACAGGAGGTATTGCCTGGCAGGGGGCTGCGGGCCTGGGGCACGGACGAGTTTCGGCACGCCTGGCACGGTAGGATTGGCATGAGCCAGAGGAGGGATCCCATGAGCGACGACTGGCCTGCGCCAGCGACACCTCTCCCGCCGCGAACTGATCCGCATCGCCGGCCTGAGCGGCTTGGCGGTCGCCGGGGCCGGGTTGGCTGGCCCGCGTATCCTGACCGTTCCCCTGGCAGAGGCTGCCGAGGGGACCCCCGAGGCGTTCCTGGCGACCCTGTTCGCCCAACGCGCCCAGGCGATGACAACCGGAGATGCCAACCCGCTCGCCGCGCTCTACGACCCCGGCAATCGCGCACTGGTGGCGTTCGAGAAGGAGCGCAGCCTCTTCTACGCCAAGGGCCTCGGGGCGCGCTGGGGCGGCAGTACGGTGCTCGCATATGCCAGCAAGCCGGAGCTGCTCTCCCTCGTCGTGGAGGGAGACCGGGCCACCGCCCAGGTCTATGAGCGCACCGAGATCAGCTGGATAGCCAAGGTGCAGCCGGAAGTCGAGGCGGATCAGCAGCGCAACCCCGGGCGCTATCGAATCACGCCGGTAGGGCCGCGCGGCGAGACCGCCTCGGGGATCGGTGTCCGCCACGAGTTGACGCTTACGCGCGTCCAGTCCGGTTGGCGTGTGGCGAAAGACGCCTTCGACGAGTACATGCTGTATCTTACTTCGCCGGATGTCGTCCCCGGCAGCTGGGTCGATGAACGCGGCAGGGCGAGGATGCCGATGCGCGGCGTGCCGGATCATTCCTCCATCTAGGAAACGGTGCCTACCCTCCAGGCCTTATCGGCCTATAGCCACACGAACGCGCAGAGTGCAGCGCTGAATAACGCGCTGACCTACAACAACAACTTCTGCTCCTATTACTGGTGCCAAACGGACTGCGCTAACTTCGTCTCCCAGTGCTTTAACGGCGGCGGATTGCAACCATACGGCCCTTGGGGGGTGACCTGGACGGGCTGCTACTGTGGTGGTGCCGGTATGCCCAGCACGGCATATCAGGGTACCGATACCTGGGTGAATAACAGACTGCTGCGCAACTGGATGAATACCACGTCAGGGCGTGGGACATCCGTCAACTACTGGAACGATTACCGCTTCCAGGTGGGCGACTACATCAACTACCGCTGGAACGATCAACCCGTATCGGAGGACGTCCATCACATCACCATCGTCAGCGGGTGGAATGGTGTTGGACCGCTGGTCTGCTCGCATACCTCGGATCTGCGCAATGTACCCTACGACAGCCTCCGCCCCTACAATACCAGCTTCCGCACATATAGCATCGTATACTGATCAGCGGGGGAGCCCGACATGCGGGGAGAGTCGGGCTCCCCTCGGCCTCGTTCTACAAGAGCACTGGAGCAACGCTCAGTTCGGGTGGCGGCGCGATGTGCTTCACGACGGCGTGCATCGCTGAATGAACGAAGCAAAGTGGAAGAGTGCCTCTAGCTGATCCGCCGCACCTACCAAAACCAGGGAGGATCCCCTATGCCATTGTTATACAATAGCGCACTCATAGGAGCGCGAGTGTGCGCAAGTTTTCTGCTCGCGCTCCTCCTTACAACCTTTCTACCTTACCAGACCGCGCCGCGTGCGACCGATGCCGCAACGCTCGCCCCGACCGGGCTGTGGGATGACGCCGGGAACGATAGTGTCTGGGCGGAAGCGCGCCGCACCGTCCCGGCCAACTACCCCCTCTACCGTCCGACGCTGTTGCCTGGACGCCTCCGCATCACGGCCCAACTGACCGATCTCCATCTCGGTCCGCTCACCAGGATGATCACCTACGGCGATCCCCAGAACGGACCCTGGCTGATGCTCACCATCGGTGTCGGCGGCGGTGTGGCGGACACGAGCACCCCGACCGTGGTGCACGGGCAGCCGGGATTCATCAACACCTTCAGCAACCCCTTCGACGAGACGCGCGTCTCCTGGGCGGAAGCGGGGCAGTGGTACACCGTCCGAGGCAGCCGCGGCACCACGTTCGAGGAGGTGCTGGCGGTGGCGAACGCGCTCGCGCCGGTGGGCGCGGACGGGCGCGTGGCACCGCGCTGCTTCGCCGCCACGCCGCACTGCGTCGACGGGGCCTTCCTCGGCTACTGGCTGGGGCACGGCGATCTGGCCGTCAATGGGTATCCGCTCGGCGACCCGTTCCAGGAAGCACTGGCGGATGGCCGGACGTATACGGTGCAGTACTTCGAGCGCGCCCGCCTGGAGGCGCACCCCGAGCAACCCGAGGTCCGCTACCAGATCCTGCTCGGCCAGTTCGGGCGGCAGATCGTCGGCGGCGTGCCCGCCGCGCCGACCGCGCCGGTGCCCGCAGCGCCCGACGCGCGACACTTCCCGGAGACCGGCCACAATGTTGCCCCCGACTTCCTCGCGTATTGGGAGGCGCACGGCGGCCTCCCCCAGTTCGGCTATCCGCTCAGCGAGGAGTTCACCGAGACGCTGGAGGATGGTCAGCAGTACACCGTGCAGTATTTCGAGCGGGCGCGCTTCGAGCACCACCCCGAGAACAAAGCACCCTACGACATCCTCCTCGGGCAGTTCGGACGCCGCGTCCTCGCGGAGGCGGGCCGTTGATCGCGTGCCATAGCGTATCGCACGACAACTACCCCTACTACAACCTGCGATCCCCTGCGGCTACGCGGCGTACAAGACCGACACCACCCTGTTCGATTACGAGGAGAGCGAGGACACGCCATGCCGCAACTGCCGACGAAACACGGTTGAGGGGAAGGCACGAGGCCCGGCGGGCCTCCCTGTCCCGGCGTCGATCTCGGCCTGCTCGCCCTGGTGAAGCGCTCCCAGGCCTACCAGGCGATCCGCGCGCGGGTGGCCGCGCCCTTCCCGAGCGATAGCTGGTCCGAGGGGGGGGGTGGCATTCGCCACCTTCTCGCTCCACCCGTCGGGGGCTGGGGGGGCGGGCGAACCCCCCGCGCCGCAGGCGATCTTCGCGATCGCCGTCGCATCCGGCGAGCTCCTGGTCGCGCGGGTCGTGGAACCCGGGGTCGGGGGCGGCCCCGCGCGGGTGGACGATCTCCTCGCCGCCGCACCAGCCGACACCGGTGCCCCGGCCGCGCGTTTCAACGGATGACTGGCGACAGATACGCCGCCCCGCCGTGGTGGCGGGGCGGCGCACGCACGGCAAGGAGGGGTGCGATGCGGCGCGGGTGCCTACGCCTATTCCTGATCCTGCTGGGCCTGGTGGGCGGTCCGCTCGCCGTCGGCACATTCGGCGGTCCGGTCGGCGCGGGCCGCGCCGCGCCCGCCCTCACCCTGGTGCCCGACCACGGGCCGTGCGCCGTTCTCAACCCGCCGACCGTCGTGCAGGGAAACGGCTTCCCACCGGGTTTGGCGATCGACGTGACCGCCCGGCGCGCGGAAGCCCCGCTGAATCAGCCCAGGGCAGTTATCGGCAGGGCGACGGTCGGGGTCGATGGCACCTTCACTCTACATGGGTTACTCTGGGGCTGTGCCCCTCAGGTGCCGCACGGCACGCAGCTCGTCATCGAGGCGGTCGATCCCACCCCTCCCGCCGATGGTGGCTATCTCACCGTCCTGGCGCGCGCGATCTTCACGAAGACAGCAGCGGGGAGCCCGGACGTCGCGACCGATGCCGCCTGGGCCGCGCAGCGCGCTCGGGTGCCGGTCGGGGCGGCGGTGTACTGCCCGACCTGGCTCCCGGCGCGGTTCCAGCAGCCGGCGGAATTCTCGGATCGGGGCGGAACCCTGTCGGTCGGGTACCGCAGCCCCGACAACGGCGGGCTCGTCTTCGCTATCGGGGGCGGTAACAGCGCGGAACCGAGCGGCCAGGAGCCGATCACCGTCCACGGCTACGCCGGCTACCTGCTCCATTCCGACGGCTCGCCGCCGATCCAGGTGACCTGGGGCGAGGCTGGGACCGGCTACGCTGTCCGGGGGAGCAAGGACGTCACCCGCGATGAACTCTTGCAGATCGCGGCCAGCCTCGCTCCGGTCGGCGCGGACGGCGCGTTCGCCCCGCAGTGCTTCCCGGAGACCGGTAAGTGCGCCACCGGGCGGTTCCTCGCCTACTGGCTCGCGCACGGCGGGCTGGCGCTCAACGGCTATCCCGTCGGCGATGAGCTGGACCAGCAGTTGGAGGACGGCAACACCTATCGGGTGCAGTACTTCGAGCGCGTCCGCCTGGAGCTGCACCCGGAGAATCCGCCGCCGTATGACGTGCTCCTCGGCCAGTTCGGGCGGCGCTTCCACCCCGCCGACCCGCCGGTCGCGCCGCGCGACGGGGCCACCTTCTTCGCGGCCACCGGGCACACCGTCGCGCCGGACCTCCTGGCCTACTGGCAGGCCCGCGGCGGGCTGGCGCAGTTCGGCTACCCGCTCTCGGAGGAGTTCCGGGAGACGCTGGAGGATGGCAAGACCTACACCGTGCAGTACTTCGAGCGGGCGCGCTTCGAGCGCCACCCTGAGCACGCGCCCCCCGACGACATGCTCCTCGGCCAGTTCGGACGGCGCATCCTGGCGGAGGCGGGACGATAGCGGTTCGGATACTGCGCCGCCCTCCCTCATACGCCAGATAATAGCCCCGCGCCGCACGAGCGGCGCGGGGCTATTATGCCCGATCCGTATTCCGCTAGTAGTCGATCCGCTCCGCGAGCCACGCAGGCAGATCGTCGATCGCCACGCGCTCCTGCGCCATCGAGTCGCGGTCGCGCACGGTCACCGCGCGATCCTCCAGCGAGTCGAAGTCCACGGTGATGCAGAAAGGCGTCCCGATCTCGTCCTGGCGACGATAGCGCCGCCCGATGTTGCCGGTCTCGTCGTACTGCACGGCGTAGCGCCGCCGCAGCTTCCCCTGGATCTCGCGCGCCAACGTTGTCAGCGGCTCCTTCTTCGCCAGCGGCAGGATCGCCGCCTTCACCGGCGCGATCTTCGGCGAGAGGCGCAGCACCACGCGCGTCCCCTGATTGTCCGGCTCCTCGTCGTAGGCGTCGAGGAGGAGGATCAGCATCACGCGGTCGAGGCCGACCGCCGGCTCGATCACGTAGGGGACGATGTGCTCGCGCGACTCCTCATCGAAGAAGGAGAGCGGCTCGCCGCTGGCGGCGATGTGGCGCTGCATGTCGTAGTCGCCGCGCGAGGCGACCCCTTCCAACTCGCCCCAGCCGAACGGGTAGCGATATTCGAGGTCGGTGGTGCCGCGCGAGTAGTGCGCCAGCTCATCCTTCGGCACGTCGTAGAAGCGCAGATTCTCCGGGCGGACGCCGAGGCCGACGAACCAGTCCATCCGCGCCTGCCGCCAGTAGGCGAACCACTCCTCCTCGTGGCCGGGACGCACGAAGAACTCCAGCTCCATCTGCTCGAACTCGCGCGTGCGGAAGATGAAATTCCCCGGCGTGATCTCGTTGCGGAACGACTTGCGGATCTGCGCGATCCCGAACGGCAGCTTCTTGCGCGAGGTCGTCTGCACCAGCGTGAAGTCGATGAACATCGACTGCGCCGTCTCCGGCGGCAGATAGGCCGTCGTCGCCTCGCCCTCGACCACCCCGACAAAAGTCTTGAACATCAGGTTGAACTGGCGCGGCTCGGTCAGCTGCCCGACCTTGCCGCACGAGGGGCAGGCGAGATCGGCGGGTAGGATTACCTTGCCCCCCTCGCCGATCTCGGCACCGGGGAGATTATCGGCGCGGAAGCGATTGTGGCAGTTGCGGCACTCCACCAGCGGGTCGCTGAAGCCGCCAACGTGCCCGGATGCCTCCCAGACCTTCGGATTGGTGATGATCGCCGCCTCGAGGCCGACCACGTCGTCGCGCTCGCGGACCATCGTCGACCACCATTGGTCGCGGATGTTGCGCTTCATCTCCGCGCCGAGTGGGCCGTAATCCCAGGCATTGGCAAAGCCGCCATAAATCTCCGCCGAGGGATAGACGAAGCCGCGTCGCTTGCAGAGCGACACGATCTGCTCCATCGTGACCGCGTTGATCTCGCGAATACTCACCCCTGCACCTCCGGGCGAGTAGGCGGAGTAGAACGGAGTAGTGCGGAGTAGGCGAGTAGAGAAGAGCGGGAGTACACCGATCGCGCCTGGTTTCCCCCGTCACCCTCTACTCGCCTACTCGCCTACTCGCCTACTCGCCTACTCATCGTTAAACAAATAGCCCCGCGTCCCTATCGCTAGGGACGCGGAGCCGAACTCCACGCGGTTCCACCCTAGTTGACGCGCCGCGCACGCGGTACGCCCACTCTCGGATCAGGGCTCGGGAGCGCCTTCAGCGGCGTGGCACCGCAGGGATTCGCAGCGAATATCCCCGTCTCTGCGTCGGTGCCTCGCGCCCACAGTGGGCGCGCGCCGATTACTCGTTCTCCGTCACTGCCGCCTGTTGCCTTGTTGCTATGCACGGGGCCACATGCCGCCTCGCACAGCCACATTGTAGCCGAGCACGCGCAGAGGGTCCACCTGTCCGAGCGGACAGACTCAGGGTCTATCCGAGTTCAGTGATCGTGCGGCGATCCTCGCGTGGGACGGTACCCGCGTCCGCTGTCTAGTGGCGCAGCGCACGTGCCAACGCGAAGGCTGTGTCGACCAGCGGTACAATTGCTATCCCTCGGGGTAGCGGCAATGCCCGTCAACACGAGCACGGTTGGCTTTGAATAGACCCTGCGCGATCAGCCTGCCTCTAGCGCCCGGATCGCGAGGACATGACGACGTCTATTCAACCTTTCTCAGGGTGACGTCCATTGACGCGACCCAGTGTTTGCCGTCGTCGGTGCGTTCGTGATGGGCGGTCTGGGTCTTGCCATCCTCACTGAACACGCCCGTGCAGCGGGTGTGCTCTCCCTGCCAAATCCAGGTGCGATCCTGAATGGTAAGCCCGTGTCTGGTGACGTTGCCCTGACTATCGAAGAAGTGGGCCTGATATTTCTGGCTGGCGCTGTCGTAGCCGATGATCTCGATGCCGCCGACGCCAATGTCACCGATGCGCCCGTAGGCAGGGTGAACGACGAAGAAGCCGCCAGAAGCCCATTCGTAGACGTCGCTGGCGAGGATCTTGATGCCGGGGGTGCCATCGGGATTAATGGTGTGTCCCTCGTTGATCCAACGGCCAATAATGGCGTTCAGGCGCTCGTGCTCGGGGCCAGGCTTGGGCACCTGATCGACTCGACCGGCGGCAACGCCAGTGGGGGCTGAAGAGGTCTCGGACATGGTAAGCTCTCTCCTTAGAGCTAAATGGTCAAACAGTCCGTTCAGTATATGGTTGCGGTGGGCGCTGTCAATGGGGGCCGGGGTGTCTGTCCCACAGGGTCTACTCAAGATCAGTGAGGCCGACAGCGGCGAGCGCCAGCGATGGGCGGGCGGCGTAGCAATGACAGGTGGACTGGTTCGCCCTGACTAACAGGAGGTAGGCACCCCCGCAGGAAGCGGGTGCCGCCGCCCCCGCGCCAGATACTCGACCAGGGCGGGCACACGCGTGCTATACTCCATCTGCTCCTCCAGGGTGATGGGTCGTCAGACAGCCACATCATACCGGAGGAGCGCCCTTTTCCCCGCTGACTTTGTATAAACCCTGGCGGATAGCCCCTGCTGGTCAGGGCGCGGTCGCCACCCCGATCGGCCCGCCGACCAGCGAGCGCGCGTAGAACCGCACGTAATCCTTGCCCCGCATCGTCCAGTACTCGGCGGTGTGCTGGCCGGGCGAGAGTTGCACCTGATGGGGGATGCCGCGCGCATCGAACGTCTGCCCCAGCAGGAGATCGCGGTCGGCCCACTCGTCCTCGGACCCGGCGTCAACCCAAACCTTCGGCGCATGGGCGGGATCGAGCGTCTTCGCCAACTCCAGCGGATCGAACTCCGCGTCCTCATCGGCGACATCGATGAGGTCGGAGAGTTGTTCGATGGTGTGTAAGGCCGGGCTATGGGCACCGACCACCCCGAAGATTTCCGGGTGGCTGAAGGCCAGTTGCAGCGCCCCGAAGCCGCCCATCGAGAGTCCACCGATCGCGCGACTGCTGGGCTGCGGGATCGTGCGATAGGTCGCGTCGATGTGCGCGACGAGATCGAAGGCGATGTAATCGCCCCACCGCGCCCCGTCGGTGCCGACGTGGTTGACGAAGTAGCTCTGATCGCCCTGCGGCATCACGATGATCATCGGCTGAACCTCGCCACCCCAGATCAAGTCTTCCGCCGATTCCGGGAGCCCGTAGGCCACCCATTCGCTGTAATGCCCGCCCGCGCCATGCAGCATGTAGGCGACCGGATAGTGCCGGGTCGGATCGCTGTCGTAGGTCGGGGGGAGATAGATCCCGTAGGGCATCGTCCGCCCCAGGGCATCGCTGTAGAACGCGCTATCTTTCAGGTAGCCGCCCGAGGCCACCGGGGGCGGGGGCGCAGACACCGCCGCAGCGATGGGCGAGACGAGCGTCGGGGTCGGCTGCGCGCCCCCTTGCGGAGCGGCGGACGCGGCGGGGGCCGTCGAGGCACCCGACCCGTCGCTCCGCCCGGTATAACCGGATGAACCGCGCGCACTCCCGGCCACGCTACGCGGCACCGTCACCGTGGAGGCCGGCGCCGCGCCGCTCGGCGACAGGGCCGGTGGCGCGGACCCGCCCCCGCCACCGCCCTGTGCGGGCGGCGCGCTGTTCGCGGTCGTACCGGCACTGCGGAAGGCCGCGCTCGATCCGACGCTGCCGGGGACCAGAAAGGGCACGCAGAGCGCCGCGACGAGCAGGATCGCCAGCAGGGAGTCGGCCGGGCGGGGCAACGCCCGCCCGAGTCGGGCGGGGACAAAGGTTCGTAGCGGCGGTGCGCCGAGCGGCGCGGTCACCGCCAGCAGGAAACGCGCGCGCGTCAGCCCCCAGACGATCCCGATCCCGGCAAGTTGCAGCAGGGTGTCGAGGCTCCGATTGAGGGTCGAGTAATCGGTGGCCCGTCCCCCCTGCCAGACACGCAGGACCAGAACCTGGAGGCCGACGATCATGAAGAGGTGCGCGGCGTAGGCGTAGAGCGCCCCCTGCCCCAGCGGCAACAGAAAGCCGCCGAGCGCGCGCTTGATCGGCACCCAGCAGCGCGAAACGAGGGTCCAGAGAAAGGCGAAGACGAGCGCGCAGGCGACGAGGCGCGGGAAGGGGAGCGCGCTCTTGTCGAACCATCGATCGAGCCACGCCGCCGCGTCGCCATCCGCCACCCACGGCGCGAGGATCGCGGCGTTCGTGACGTGCAGAGAGATCAGCCCGGCGAGCGCGACCGCCAGGGTCGGCAACGCCGCCTCGCGCAGGCGGCTCGGTGGTCGCCGCGAGGGGCGGAGCCGCGCGGCGACATTGCGAGCATGGCCGACCAGCATCCCCCCGAAAAAGAGGAGCTGCCAGGGGGCGAAGTTGAAGACGGGGTTGTCGGTGATCCGCCAGGGGATCTGGAGCGCGCCGGGCCAGAGTTGATACGCCCCCCAGAGACCGACCGACGCGAGCGCCAGAAGCCACCAGCGCCCGCGCGCCAGCGCCCACAAGGCCAGCGGCGCGACCAGCATCGCCAGGGCGTAGAAGAGCATCACATCGACCAGATAGAAGGTGCGCCGGAGGGTGATGACCTCGATCGCGAAACGCGCCGGGTCTTGCGCCAGTGTCGCACCGCGCGGCAGCCCGAAGAGCGCGGCGGCGAACGCGGTCGTCAGGGCCAGCCAAACGGCCAGCGCATAGAGGGTCCAGGCGCGGTTCAGCAGCTTGATCGTCGCCACGCACAGGCCATCCCGCCGGGCGCGCTCGCCATAGACGACCGCGACGATCACGCCGGAGATGAAGACGAACCCCTCCGCCGCCGAGACGAAGAACCGGTTGCCGCCGGTGAGGAGATACAGCCAGGATGAGCCGCCGATATGGTCCGCGACCATCGCGAAGACCGCGAACCCGCGCAGGAGATCGAGCCGGAGATCGCGCTTATCGGTGCTTGTGTAGCGCCAGCCGCGCGCCGGGGACGGCTTGGGCGGCACCGCGACCGTGTGAACGGTCGGCGGGGACGACTCGATCTGCTCGTCGACAACTGCGACCATGTGCCCCCACTACCGGCGTCGGTCCACGATGAGCACATCAGCCGCCACCGGCCCGAGGCGGCACAGGCCAGCGAGTAAACCATAGCGCACGATCGGTACGAAGCACTACCCAAAGAGTTAAACGCGCGACCGGCCCGGTCGGCACGGTCGCGCGGGGTGAGCATCACGGGCGACGCTCACCCCTGGCGCTTCGGTTCGGCGACGACGATCGCGCCCTCGCGCGCGCGCGCGCCACCGTCGGCCAGTTGCTGATAGACCTGCGTCGTGGAGATACTGACGTGTCCCAGGATCTGCTGAACCGAGCGCAATTCCGCCCCTTTATACAGTTCATGCGCGGCGAACGAGTGGCGTAGCGTGTGCGGCGTGATATCGATAATTCCGGCGCTACGCGCATACCCCTTCAAGATCAGCCAGAAGCCCTGCCGCGTCAGCCGCTGCCCGCGGTGGTTGAGGAAGAGGGCCGGATCGGGGCTCTCGCGCGCGATTCGCGCACGACCGCGCGCCAGATAGTCGCGAATCGACCGCACCGCCGACGGCTTCAGGGGGATCCAGCGCTCGCGCCCCCCTTTGCCGATGCAACGAATCCGCTCATCGCCCAGCTCGACGCAGGTGAGATCGAACGCGACGAGTTCGCTGACCCGGACCCCGGTCGAGTAGAGCGTTTCCAGCATCGCGCGATCGCGCAACGCTTCCGCGCCAGACGCCTTGATCGGCTGCGCGAGCAGGCGCTCTACTTCATCCGGGGTGATCGCGCGCGGCACATATTTGTCGACCTTCGGCGACGATAACAACGCCGAGGGATCGCCCGGTATGGCCCCTGTTTCGGTCAGAAAGTGGAAGAACGACTTCATCGCGGCGGTCTTCCGCGCCACCGTGGAAGACGCATACTGCCGCCCGCGCAGGTGCAGGAGGTAGACGACCAGGTGGTCCTGGGTCACCTCATACCATACGCCCAGCCCCTGCTCGTCGCGCAACTGCGCGGCGAACTGGCCGAGATCGTTGCGATAGGCGGAGATCGTATTCTGCGAAAAATCTTTCTCCGACTGTAACGTCCGTAAGAACTGACCGATCTGCTGCTCCATCGCCACCCTCATCTCCGCGACGGCGCTGACGCGGTACGAGTGTGCGCCCCCCGACCACGCCAGACCCCGCCCGTTCCCCCTCCAGCCCCCGCTGGTGTCTTCCCTGGAACCGTCCTATGCCCGCGCGCTGTCGCGCAGCAGATCGTCCAGCGCCACGTATGGCAAGCCGAACGCCGCCGCCACCGCCGGGTGCGTGACCCGGCCATCGTGGACATTCACCCCCTTCGCCAGCGCCGTATCGCGCCCCACGGCGCTGGCGAAACCCCCATCGGCGAGTTGGAGGATGTACGGCAAGGTGACGTTACTGAGCGCGAAGGTGCTGGTGCGCGGCACCGCGCCCGGCATGTTCGTGACGCAGTAATGGATCACCCCGTTGACATCGTACGTCGGATGGCTGTGCGAGGTCGGATGGGCCGTCTCGATACAGCCGCCCTGATCGATCGCCACATCCACCACCACCGCGCCGGGTCGCATCGTCCACACCATGTCGGCGGTGACGATCTTCGGAGCCCTGGCACCCGGAATCAGTACACCACCGACGACCAGATCGGCATCGGCGACCGCCTCCGCGACCCCCCTACGATTCGACATCAGGGTGACCAGGTTGCCGTGCAGAACCTCATCCAGATACCGCATCCGCTCGGCGCTCTTCTCGAGGATCGTCACCGCCGCGCCCGCCCCCAGGGCCATCTGTGCCGCGTTCGTCCCGACCACCCCGCCGCCGACGATGACGACGTTGCTGGGGCGCACGCCCGGCACGCCGCCGAGCAACTGCCCGCGCCCCCCCTGGGTCTTCTCCAGGTAATGGGCTCCGACCTGGATCGACATCCGCCCGGCCACCTCGCTCATCGGCATGAGGAGCGGCAGCGAGCGATCCGCCGATTGCACCGTCTCGTAGGCGATCGCCGTCACCCCCGCGTCGATCAGCGCGCGGGTCAGCGGCTCGTCCGCCGCCAGGTGCAGATACGTGAAGAGGAGTTGCCCCGCGCGCAGCAACGGGTACTCCGCCGCGATCGGTTCTTTCACCTTCACGAGCAACTCGGCGCGGGCGAAGACCTCCTCATGGGTCGCGAGCAGTTCCGCACCCGCCGCCTGATACTCGGCATCGGCGAAACCGCTGCCGAGTCCCGCCCCCCGTTCCACCAGCAGGTAGTGGCCGTGATGGAAAAGTTCGGCGACGCCAGCGGGTGTGAGCGCCACCCGATTCTCGTTGTCCTTGATCTCTTCCGGTATACCGATCCGCATGGGCCTCTTCTCCCCCGCATCATCGATCGCCACGCCCGACGCGCGCGCGGAGCGGCGATGATACTCCCTCCCGAGCGGCATACGGCAGACGCCGCATCGCCGTTCGGGTTGGTCGCAGACCCCTTCGGACCATACCAGCCGAAGTATACCATGTGACAATAATCTTTCCTTCTCATTATCGTCCGCGATCATCCCTTGACACGTACGAACGGGTGTCCTACAACTATGGACGCCCGCCAGCGGTCGATACATCGGGCGGTATGAGGGCACGATAGCCGCGCGCGAAGTCGCCGCGACGGCGGCGCGGGGGTTTGGAGATGGGCGTGGCGAGCGATCCGACGGCGCTGCGGGAACGCCTCGCCGCGCTCCGTGGCGGTCGGCCCGGCGTCGCGACTACTCCCCCGCCTGGCCCACGCCCGATCGCGCCGCCCGTCGTCGCCTTCCCCGGCGGGCGCGAGGAGCAGACCCCCTTCGGCCCCTGCTACCTGATCGAGCGCCGCTACCCGCTGACCCACCAGCACGGACACCACCTCCTGGGTGCGATCCGGCAGGTCGCCCCGAATTCGCTCGCCACCCTCGGGCGCGACCCGCGTTTCGCAACCCACCCGCACGAGCGCCTGATCCTACTCGACACCGAGACGACCGGCCTGGCGGGCGGCACCGGCACCCATGCCTTCCTCGTCGGCCTCGGCTTTCTGGAAGAGGGCGCGGATGGCGCGCTCGCGTTCGTGGTGCGCCAGTATTTCCTGCGCCAACTGCGCGAGGAGCGCGCCCTGCTGCACGCCCTCGGCGCGACCCTCGGCGACTACGATGCGCTCGTCAGCTTCAATGGCAAGAGCTTCGATTGGCCGCTGCTCGTCTCGCGCTTCGTGCTGGCCCGCCAGCGGACCGAGATCGAGTCGCGCTCCTGGCCCCACCTGGACCTGTTACATCCCGCGCGCCGCGTCTGGAAACACCGTCTGCCGAGTTGCAGCCTCGGCACGATCGAGCGCGAGGTGTTGGGGATCGATCGCGGCCCGGACATCCCCGGCGCACTGATCCCCGAACTGTACTTCCGCTACCTGCGCGAGGGCGATCCGGTGCCGCTGCTGCCGGTCCTGGCCCACAACGCATCGGATATCGTCACCCTCCTCACCTTGCTGATCCACCTCGGGCACCTCCTCAGCGACGACGCGGAGCTCGCGGCGATGGGCGGCCAATACCTGACCGGGGCGGACCACTACGGCCTCGCCACCCTGCACGCCGCGCTCGGGCGCGAAGAGGCCAGCGTCTGCGCCTATCGCGCCGCGCTGGCCGCGCCGAACCTCAGCCCGACCCTGCGGCGCGAGGCCCGGATCGCCCTGGCGCTCGCCCTGAAGCGCGCGCGGCGGTGGGAGGAGGCCGTGCCCCTCTGGCGCGAGTGCTGCCGGGCGGAGGCACGCCGCAAGCGCCCCGATCCGTGGGCGCACATCGAACTCGCCAAATATCACGAACACGCCGCGCGCGACTACCCGGCGGCGATCGCGATCACCGAAGCGGCCCTCGCCCTCCTCGGAATGCGCGGCGTCCGCGACGGGCGCGCGGGGCTGGAATATCGGCTCGCCCGCCTGCACCGCAAGTCGCTGACGGCCATGCCGGACCGGACGCCGACGATCGTACTTCCCTGATCACCAATTACACCTAATTTCGCGAGAAACACCCCCGAACGTATTGACGTTATAGGGGCTGTACGCTACTCTCGCGGTATCGCGACAATCGAGCGCAGGCCGTACCCGGATGGAGATTCGGCCTGATCCACGATCATGCCCCGCGTACGGCCTGTCGCTGCCGGTCAGCGTGCAACGGACCGTGTCCGCCCGCCACGAGGCGAGAGAGAAGAGGAGAGAAGCGAGGGGGGAAACGTCCTTCTGAACGTATGGCGACATCGAGCGATCGGGACAATGGCCGAACGATTGAGAAAGCAACAACAAAACAAGAGGAGTGACATGTACGATCAGCAAGCGCAACAGATGGGCTATGGCACGGCGAACACCTCCGGTCAGGGCGCGGCTGCGACCGTTCCGGCGGAGATTTAGGGTCTTAATTGGGGCGGGCTGATGCTCAGCTGGATCTGGGGCATTGGGAACAGCACATGGATCGCCCTGCTCTCCTTCGTCCCGTTCATCGGCGTCTTCGTCCCGTTCTATCTGCTCTTCAAGGGTAACGAGCTTGCCTGGAAGAACAAGCAATGGGCGAGCGTCGAGGCGTTCAAGGCGACGCAGCGGAAGTGGGCGATCGCCGGGCTGGTCATCCTCGTGATCGCGGTCGTCCTCGGCGTGCTCGGCAGCGTGATCGGCGCGGCCGCTGGCACCGCCGCCAATCAGTAGCATTCATCGGCACGGGGCGGGCCGAGCGGCCCGCCGCTTATTCTATACACCCTACGGCAACGCCACATGGAGCCGCGCATCCGGCAACGCCCGTGGCGCGCTGTGGTACCATGACGCGCACTCGGTCCGATCGGACGAGCGTGCGGATGGTGGGTGGATGGCCGAGCGGGCAGACGCGACAAGCAGGGCGGCGACACCGCCGACGCGGCCACCCCGACTCGTCCTGGTCGGCGCGGCGGGCTTCACCAACCTGGGCGACGACGCGATCCTCGCGGCGATGCTGATCGAACTCCGTGCGGCCTGTCTTGGCGCACATTTCACCGTGGCGACCGGGGATCCCGAGGCACTTGCGATCGATCCGACGCTCGGCGGCGCTGATGTGCGGATGATCCCGTTTGACGATACGGCGATCGCGGCGGCGTTGGCGGACGCCGATCTCCTGATCCTGGGCGGCGGCGGCTTCATCTACGATTACGATGCCCGGATCAGCGCCCACAACTTCCTGCACGGCGACCCCTCCCTCTTCTATCCGCACTTCCGCGCCCTCGTCGTCGCCCATGCGCTCGGCGTACCGAGTCAGGCCTATGGGATCGGCGTCGGGCCGCTCGTCACGGCGGCGGGGCGTGGCCTGACACGCACGATCCTCGGCCTCGCCGGGGCGATCTCCGTGCGCGATCCGCTCTCCCTGCTCGAACTCCGCGCGGCGGGGCTCGAACGCGCCGATCTCACGGTGACCGCCGATCCGGCCCTCGGCCTCCCCCCCGTCGCCCCAACCGGATCGCCCCCTAAGGGGCGCGTGGTCGGCTTCGTAGCGCGCGGCTGGCTCCGACAGGGAGAAGGGTGGACAACATCCGGCGCGGCGCGGTACGAGCGCTATCTCGACTGGCTGGCGGCGGGCGCGGACCACGCGGTCGAGCGCTGGGATGCCACCCCGCTCTTCCTCCCCCTCCAGCGGCGGTACGACGACGATCGCGCGAGTGCGGCGCTGATCATCGCGCGGATGCGGCATGGCACACGGGCACGGATCGCTGAAGGGCTCGCGGGCTATCGCGATCTCCAGGTCGCCCTCGCGGGGCTCGACGCGCTCGTCTCAGGTCGGCTGCACCCGCTGATCCTCGGCTGCGCCGCCGGGGTGCCGCCGGTCGGCATCGCGCTCAGCCCGAAGGTGCGCGCCTTCCTCGGCGGCCTCGAGCTCGGCGAACTGGCCCTCTCCCCCTGGATCGCGCGGGATGCCGACCTCCGCGCGGCGCTCGACCGCGCCCTGAGCGCGCCCGCGCCGCTCCGCGCGCAACTGCGCGACGGACTGGCGGCACAGCGGGACGCCGCCGCGCGCAATCCACAGATCGCGGCGGCGCTCCTGCATGGAGCCGCCTGGAGGATCGGCGCATGAGGGTGTTGTTGCAGATCCGCCCCGACTATCTCGATCGTCCCGGCGGCGACGCCACGCAGGCGCGGCGCACGGCGGAAGAGTTGCGCGCGCTCGGTATCGAGGCCGATCTGCAGGGCGGGGTCGCGCCCGATCTCGCGGGCTACGATCTGGTCCACATCTTCAACACGCAGGAGATCGACGACGCGGTGCGCCAGGCGATCCGCGCGCGCGGCTGGGGGCTGCCGGTCGTCCTCTCGCCGATTTATTGGCAACCCGCCCCCCTCGTCACCGGCCCGGACGCGAGCGCCGCGCCGACCGCCGACGACCCCCTCGCCCGCGCCAAACGCGCGCTGCAACGGCTCACTCTGGGGACGGCACGGCTGCTGTTGCCGAACTCCGCGGCTGAAGCGGCGCAGATCGCTGCCGCGTTCCCCGGCTTGCGCGCGGCGGTGCGCTTCGTCCCCAACGCGGTCGATCCGCGCTTCGCAGCGGGCGATGGCGCGCGCTTCTGCGCGCGCTACGGCCTCGCCGCGCGCGGCTTCGTCCTCTGCGCAGGACGCAAGGAGGCGTTGAAAAACCAACTCGGCCTGATCCGTGCTTGCACCGAGCTTGACCTGCCGCTCGTCCTCGCGGGGCAGGAGACGGCGGCGGCGGCGAATTACCTGGCCGCGTGTCACCTGGCGGCGGGGGCCTCGCCCGCGCCGGTCCTCTTCCTGCCCGATCTCCCGGCGGACGAACTGGCCGACGCCTACGCCGCCGCGCGTGTCCACGTCCAGGCGAGCTTCTACGAGACGGTCGGGCTCTCCAGCCTCGAAGCGGCCCTCGGCGGGGCCAACGTCGTGGTCACGGCCAATAGCGGCGCGCGCGAATATCTGGGCGACACGGCCTGGTATTGCGACCCGACCGCGCCGGACAGCCTCCGCGAGGCGCTCACCGCCGCCTGGTCGGCCCCGTTGCGCGCGGGTGGGGGGGGCGATCTGGCGGAACGCTACAGCTGGCGACGCGCGGCGGAGATGACCGCGCAGGGCTACGAGGAGGTACTACGGATGGCCGAGCCCGCAGCGCACACCCGCTGGCTCCCCGATCTGCCGGCGGAGGAGTACATCGCCCACCTCGAAGACCTCCTCCAACTCCAGCTGGAGGCGACCGCCTTCCGCGATCAGCAGTACGGCGCGCTTCAGGGGGAGCACCGCGATCTGTACGGGCAATTCCGCGCCTTGCAGATGCTTCAGCAGGAGGCGGTCACAACCGCCGAAGCGCTCAGCGCCGGACTCGCGGCGGAGGCGGCGGAGCGCGCGCGCACCGAGGAGGCATTCCGCACCCTCGAAGCGCAGGCCAGGGAGCAGGGCACCTACATCGCCCGGCTGGAAGCGGAACTCGCCGCACGTCCCGCCGCGCCCGCCCCCGGTCGCCGCCCGTGGCAACGTCCCTGAACATCCGGTGTCCGCGCCTGACCTTGGCGTTCGTAGCAGGCACGCGCGGCGCGCGGCGGTGCCGCATGCAATGTGCAGCGGGAACACGGGGGTGAACCGCGCGATGCGTGAGGCGGTGACCGCGCGGCGTGACGGCACGCTGATCCTGGCACGACTACGCGCGGCGACCGTCCGCTGGCAAGCCCTGCTCGCCCTGCTCGCCTATAGCCTGATCGCTCTGACGATGGCCTGGCCATTGCCGCGCCACCTCGGCACGAACATCCCGGCGGGCGGCGACGCCCTCCTTTTTCTCTGGGATCTCTGGTGGTTCCGGCGCGCGGCGGACGGCGGAACCAGCCCTTTCCACACCGACCTGCTTTACTATCCGAACGGCACCAGCACCGTTTTCACGACGCTCGCCTCGCTGGAGAGCGCGATCGGCGTGCCGTTGCAATGGCTCGGCTTCAGTCCGGTCGTCTGCTACAACCTCCTCCTCCTCGCCAGCGCGGCCACCGGGGCCTGGGCCACCTGGGCGCTCGCCCGCCGCGCGACCGGCTCGTCGCTCGCGGCGTTCGTCGCGGGCATCGTCTACGGCTGGTCGCCCTACCATCAGGCCCGCCTCGTCGGCGGGCACCTCAACCTCGCCAGCCACCAGTGGCTCCCGCTCTACATCCTGGCGCTCCTAGAGACGATCGACGCCCTCTGGCCCGGCGGGCGGGCGGATGGCTGGCACGCGCGGCCAGCGACGAGCACGGCGCAGACACCGCAGTGGTGGCGGGCTGGTCGCTGGGCGATCGTCACCGGGTTGGCAGCGGGGGCGACGGCCACCACGGAACTGACCTACGCCGCCTTCCTGGCCCTCTGGACGATCTGCTATCTCGCCTATCGCGGGTGGCCGCTCTGGCGCGCGCGCGCCTGGCGGACAATCGGCGGGGCGCTCGGGCCGCTGGCGCTCGCGGGCGGGCTCGCCCTGCTGCTCGCCGCGCCGCTGCTACTGGCGATGCTCGGGGAGATCGGGCGCGATACGAGCGGTTACATGTTCAGCAGTCCGCTCGAAACGCTCAACTATTCGGCGGACACGCTGCAATACTTCCTGCCGAACGAGCTGCACCCCTGGGCGAGTCCCGGCCTGCGCGCCTATGTCGACCAGATCTCCGGGACGCCGAACGTGGCGGAGCGGATCGTCGCGCCGGGCTGGACTGTGCTGGCGTTGAGCATCCTGGCGCTCGCGCTGGCGTGGCGCAGGCGCGCGGTGCGCTTCTGGGGCTGGACGCTGATCCTCGGTGCCATCCTCGGCATCGGCCCGGTCTTCCACTGGGCGGGCCGGGTGTATTTCACCCCGTTCAACGCCTCGCTCCTCTTCCCCTACGCGCTCCTTTATGCGGTCCCTGGCTTCGCGATCATGCGCGCGCCGCTCCGCTTCGCCGTCCTCCTCTCGCTGGCGGGGGCACTCCTCGTCGCCTATGCACTCACCGAGCTACGCGCACGCTGGCCCCGCCTCGGACCGACGCTCCTGGCGCTCAGCGCCGCGCTGATCGTCGCGGAGTCGCTCGTCACCATCCCGCTCGCGCGCGTGGGGCCGACGATCGTCGGCACGGCGCTCGCCGCCGATCCGGCACCGGGCGCGGTCGTCGATCTGCCACTCACCCCGCGCATCGACTATCTCTGGTATCAGACGCAGCACGGACGACCGATCGTCGGCGGCTACCTGGCGCGGCAGCCACCCGACCCCTTCGTCGCCAGCGAGCCGACCTTGCGCTACCTCGAGCAACAGACCGACGAGCGCGACGATGCCGCCGTGCGCGATGGCGCGGGGCTACGTGCGCTCCAGGCGCGCGGTATCCGCTATGTGGTGGTCCATTGGTGGGCGCTGCCGCCGAACGAGCAGGCGCGGCTGGCGCGTAAGTTGGGCGTTGTTTTCGGCGCACAGACGGCGGTCGCGGTACCGGAGGAGCAGGCGAGCTACTATCGAATCCCGTGAGCGAGCATACGTGATGCCGGGTGACCGTAGTCGCCCGGCATCGGGACGGAATATACGTGCGTGGGGGACACGTTACAGGGAATCAGCCCTGTTTGTCGCCCCCTTCGTTCAGCGATCGTCGAGCAATTGCCGCGCTTCTTCGCCAACCCCGAGACTGCGGCAGTCTTCGTAGGTGGAGAGCAGTGCGCGGTTGAGGAGTTGCAGTCGGCGGTCGGTAGACACAAGGTAGGGGCCCAAGAGCATGGTCTTCCGGCTCAACCGTGCAAGACGCGCCAGGAAGAACGTCTGTTGTGTGGTGTACAATGCCGTTCCCGCCGCCTGCGATGAAGATCGTTCGCGCTGTGTCTCACTACGATGTCTCACCATAGCCAGCCTCGCTTCGCCCTGTTCCTTGGCATTCTGCCCGCATATAACGCCACGCCCCCTATTGCAAAGATGGTGCCATGAGGTCGCCTTGTGAGAAAGATCGAGCAAGGTATACGTGCAGTTGCGAGCACAGAGATCGTCGACACAGTTGATGCCAGGTCGGCCAATACTCTTGAGAGCCCGGCAATAGCGATGGTATTGCCAGCTTCCAACGCGTTGCAGCACAAGGATTTCATGTGCTCTACTTTGCCGATCGCACCATCCGTCTCGTCGCGACCGATCTCGACGGCACGCTTCTCCGCAGCGACGGCAGCATCTCGCCCAGGACGCTACGCGCCCTCGCGATGGTCCAGGCGCGCGGGATCCCGATCGTGCTCGTCACCGCCCGCCCGCCGCGCACGGTACGCACACTCACCAGGCAGATCACGGGCGCGCTGGCGATCTGTGGCAACGGCGCGATCGTCTACGATCTGGCGCGCGAGGCGATCATCGCGCAGACGCGCCTCGATGCCACGGTCGCGCGCGCGCTGATCGGCGAACTGCGCGCGGCGATTCCGGGCGTCAGCTTCGCGATCGAGGCGGGGTTGCGCTATGGCGAGGAGCCGGACTACGCGCCGACCGAGCGCGACCCGACGATGGGGAGTTGCGGATCGCGGATGCGCTCGCGCTCAGTGACGCAGGGGTGACGAAACTGATCGTCCGCCACCCGGCGCGGGCGCTCGAAGCACTTCTCACACGGGTGGCGGCGATCATCGGCACGCGCGCGACGGTGACCCATTCCGGCGCACCATTCGTCGAGATCGCCGCGCCGGGCGTGACGAAGGCAACGACGCTGGCGACCCCCTGCGCGCAGCGCGGGATCGCCCGAGCCGACGTCATGGCCTTCGGCGACGGCCTGAACGATCTGCCGCTGCTCACCTGGGCGGGCCAGGGAATCGCGGTCGCCAACGCCCACCCCGCCGTCCTCGCCGCCGCGAACGCGATCACGGCCACGAACGACGAGGACGGCGTCGCGGTGGTGCTGGAAGGAGTCGTGGGTCGTGGGTCGTGAGTGACTCGTTGGTAGCGGTGCTTTTCCT